>Ga0310695_10000458_pt1 | contig 106699 bp, 85 predicted proteins | sample RumenRJG_04DNA_FD_203882 | JGI IMG/M metagenome (GOLD analysis project Ga0310695, IMG submission 203882) | Bovine rumen microbial communities from Lethbridge, Alberta, Canada - RJG_04 (v2) (version 2) | ecosystem: Host-associated > Mammals > Digestive system > Stomach > Rumen | place: Canada...
AGGGAAACGCCGACAAGGCGATTGAGGTGTTCGGCATCCTCATCGGCAAGCCGGAAATGCTCCCGTTCGACGATCCGGAGAATCTGCCGTTTGACGACCCCGTGGTCATTCGCCTGACGGGCTACGGTCTCTTGTGCATCGCGTTGCTTCTCGTCATTGCCGTCGTGTGGCTGCTTTATCATGCCGCGCACAAGGCACGGCTGGATGCCCTTACGAAGACGAACTTCGTGTCGCTCGTCTCGCACGAACTCAACACGCCGCTCACGGCGATCATCCCATACGCGGACATGTTGCGCAAGGGGCGTCTCGCGTCCGAAGAGGACCGCCAGGAGGCGTATAGCGTGATTGCGGAAGAGTCGGTGCGCCTGAAGGGACTTGTGGCGGAACTGCTCGACTTCTCGCGCCTTGAGCGGCGCACGAAGAAGTACACGCTCACGGACTTTGACGCGGCCGAGCTGGTGCGCTCCGTGGTGCGGCTCATGCGCGGGCGCTTCCCGGACGATGCGCCGTCCGTGTCGGCCGAAGGACCGCTGCTCGTGCGTGCAGATGTGGACGCCGTGAAGGCGATCCTCATCAACCTGCTCGACAACGCCGCGAAGTACGCGCCGGGCGCGCCGGTGGAGGTCGTTGCCGAGAAGGGCGGATGCGGCGTGCGCGTGGAGGTGCGCGACCGTGGGCCGGGGCTGTCGCCCGAGGGAATGCGCAAGGTCTTCACGCGCTTCTGGCGCGCGGACGACAGCGCCACGGCGAGCGTGGGCGGCTTCGGGCTGGGTCTGACGATCGCGCGCTCGTACGCGCGGGACATGGGCGGCGACCTCACGGTCGCGGCGCGCGAAGGCGGCGGAACGGTTTTCACGTTGGAACTGAAGGAGGCAGGGAATGGCTGACATCCTGGTGGCAGAGGACTATCCCGCGACGCGGAGCGTGCTCAGGACGCTTCTGCGGGGCGCGGGGCACACGGTGCGCTTCGCCGTCAACGGCGAGGAGGCGCTCGCGCAGGTGGCGCTGAAGCGTCCCGACCTGCTCCTGCTCGACGTGATGATGCCAAAGAAGAGCGGCTACGAGGTGCTGGGCGAGATCCGCCGCACTGACGCCGTGCTGCCGGTGATCCTGCTCACGGCGAAGGGCGAGAAGTCGGATGTCGTGCTGGGGCTCGGCCTTGGGTCGGACGACTACGTGAAGAAGCCGTTCGACGGCGATGAGCTGCTCGCGCGCGTGGCGGCGGCGCTCCGTCGGGCGGAGGTGTCCGTTCCGCCGGCCGCACCGGCCGCGCCGTCCGGCGGCGGCGAGACGGGAGGCGACTTCGCCTTTGCCTCGTTTCGCGTGGACGCGAACCGGCTCAAGCTTGTCGGCGCGCGCGGGCGCGTCAAGGACCTCTTCATCAACGAATACAAGATCCTGTACCACCTTGCGCACCATGCGGGCGAGGTGGTGAGCCGCGACGAGATGCTGAAGGTGCTGTGGGAGGACGAGGCGTATTTCGGCACCACGCACTCGATCGACCAGGCGATCTGCCGCCTGCGCGCGAAGCTGGGTCCGGACGGCGTGTGCATCGAAACCGTCTACCGCGTGGGCTACCGCTATGTGCCGCCAAAGTGAGTCCAGTCCACACGAGGTCGGCGAAATGTGCTATAATCTGTGCGCTCTGCACCGGCGGCAAGAGCGGAATGAAGAAAGAGAACGTCAAGTGAAGGAGATCGGCGAGTGAACGACGAGAAGAAAAACGCGGACGGGGCGCGCGAGGTCCTGTTTCGGGTCAAGGACCTGCACGTCACATACCGGCGTCCCGGCCAGAAGGCCGTCGAGGCGGTGCGCGGCGTGTCGTTCGACCTGCATGCCGGCGAGACGCTCGGCGTCGTGGGCGAATCCGGCAGCGGCAAGTCCACGATCGCCAAGACGATCATGCTGCTGCAGCCGTCGTCGGGAGGCGAGATCCTGTTCCGCGGGAAGGACATCGCGTCCTTCACGTCTGCCGAGCGGCGGCAGTATCGGCGCGACGTGCAGATGGTGTTCCAGGACGCCGTGGGTTCGCTGAACCCGCGCATGACGATCCGCCAGGCGCTCGATGAAATCCTGAAAAAATCCGCTGGCGGGGTTCGGGGGAACCAGAGCCCTCGGTCGTTGTCCCAAACCCCCGAATCCCTCCTCGACATCGTGGGGCTCTCCAAGGCCGTGCTCGACCAGTATCCCCGCGAGCTTTCCGGCGGACAGTGCCAGCGGGCGAGCTTCGCGCGTGCGCTCGCGGTGAACCCGAAGGTGCTTGTGGCGGACGAGCCGGTGTCGGCGCTGGACGTGTCGGTGCAGGCGCGAATCCTCAATCTCATGCGCGACCTGCGGCGCGAGCTGGACCTTGCAATTCTGCTGATTGCACACGACCTCTCGGTGGTGCGCAACGTGTGCGACCGCGTATGCGTGATGCACCACGGCCTGTTCGAAGACGCGGGGCCGGCGGAGGACGTGTTCGACCGTCCGCAGTCCGACTACACGAAGAACCTTCTCGCGGCGGTGCCGGACGTGCGCCGTTCGCTCACCGCTCGAGCGCGGACGTAATCGCGGCGAGAAGCTCGTCGTAGGTTTCGTAGGCGGGCAGTTCCGGGTGGGCGGCCTTGATGGCCTCCGTGCTGCGGAAGAGGAAACCGGCCTTGCTGGCCTTTATCATGTCGATGTCGTTGAAGCTATCGCCGCTGGCGATCGTGTCGAATCCGATGGATTGCAACGCGAGCACCGTGGCCAGCTTGCTCTTCTCGGCGCGAAGGCGATAGCCGGTGATCGAGCCGTCGGGGGCCATCTCGAGCGTGTTGCAGAAGAGCGTCGGCCGGCCGAGCTTCTCCATGAGGGGGCCGGAGAACTGCTCGAACATGTCGCTGATGAGGATGACCTGCGTGCGGGCGCGCAGGGCGTCGAGAAATGCGCGCGCACCTGGTAGCGGGTCGATCGTGGCGACGACATCCTGGATCTCGCGCAGGCCGAGACCGTGTTCCTTCAGGATGCCAAGGCGCCAGCGCACGAGCTTGTCGTAGTCTGGCTCGTCGCGCGTCGTGCGGCGGAGTTCGGGTATTCCGCTCGCTTCCGCGAATGCGATCCAGATTTCGGGCGTGAGGACACCCTCGACATCCAGGCAGACAATGTTCATTTCAGCGTCTTTCTTTTTGGTTCAGATGCGAATAGTATACCATATTGCCGTCTGGCGGGGGAGTTCTTGTCGATGAGCGCGCCGTCCCCGCGAAAATTTGATATACTATACGCCGCTATGAACATTGTCATTCTGTTGGGAGCCCCGGGATCGGGGAAGGGTACGGTGGCGGGTGCGCTCGCCGCCGCGCATGATAACCTCAAGCACGTGTCGAGCGGCGACCTGCTGCGCGGCGCCGTTGCGAAGGGCACGGAGGCTGGCAAGCAGGCCAAGTCGTACATGGAGTCCGGCAATCTCGTGCCCGACGCCCTGATCGCCACGATGATCAAGGACGTGGTGGCCGAGACGACGGGCGACGTGACGATGCTGCTCGACGGCTTCCCGCGCAACCTCGCGCAGGCCGAGATCCTTGCCGAGATGGGTACGCCCGTGAAGAGCGCCGTCTTGATCGACGTGCCGGACGAGATCATCCAGGACCGCATCGCGGGCCGCCGGACGTGTCCGAAGTGCAAGGCCGGCTACCACGTGCGCAACCTGCCCCCGAAGGTCGAAGGCGTGTGCGATGTGTGCGGCGAAAAACTCGTCGTGCGCAAGGACGACAATCCCGAGACCGTCAAGGACCGCCTCGTGGTGTACCACCAGCAGACCGAGCCGCTTATCGCCTACTACAAGGACAAGGGCCTGCTCCGCACCGTGGATGGCACCACGGGCGTGGAGAACGTCGCCGCCGCGTTCCTCGCCGCGATGTAAGGCCATGAAAGTCGACATCAAGACGAAGGCCCAGATCGACCGCATGCGCGTGGCGTGTCGCATGAGCGCCGAGATCCGCGACATCTGCGCGGCGGCGGTCGAACCGGGCATGCGGACGTCGGAGATTGACGCGCTCGTGCGCGACTACTGTCTCCGCAACAACGTGAAGGCGAGCTTCTTCGGTTACGAGGGCTTCCCCGGTGCCTTGTGCGTGAGCGTGAACGACGAGGTGATCCACGGCATCCCCGGCGACCGGATGATCATGCCGGGCGACCTCGTGAAGTGCGACGTGGGCATTCTCACGCAGGGCTACAACGGCGATACGAGCCGCACCGTGATGGTGGGCGTGAGCGACCCAGAGGTGATCCGTCTCGTGGAGACCACGAAAAAGTGTCTCGCGGCCGGCATCGCCGCCGCGGGTCCGGGTGTGCATCTCGGCGACGTCGGCTACGCCATCCAGAAGGTGGCGGAGGACGCCGGTTTCGGCGTGGTGCGCGACTGGATCGGACACGGCGTGGGCCGCACGGTGCACGAGGACCCCGAGGTGCCCAACTACGGCAAGCCCGGCACGAAGCTCGTGCTGAAGCCCGGCATGACGATCGCCATCGAACCGATGATCACGCTCACGAAGAAAGGCGCGAAGACGTACGTCGACCGCGACAACGGCTGGACCGTGATCACGGGCGACCACTGCATGGCGGCCCACTGGGAACATACCGTGGCCATCACCGACGACGGCTGCGAAATCCTCACCCTCCCGGCTGATTACCCTTAATATTCCCCTTCCCGCATTTCCCCGACGGATGGACCCGAAGGCGCCACAGGTCGAACGGTGACTGATTGTCCGTCCGCCGGGGTTTTACATTCCACCCAGGCACGGGAGGGGTCGCGCTTGTCGCGACCGCATTGCCATATCCAAGCACGGGAGGGGTCGCGCTTGTCGCGACCGCATTACCATTTGGTCACGTACTAGACAAACCACCTCGTAAAGGCGTAAAATATGCGCGTTTCTACACCAACAGGAGAAAGAAATGGATCTGTCGAACGCATCGAACAAAATCGCCGCACAGGGCGAACTCGTCAGCCGCATTCGCGACGAGGTGGGCAAAGTCATTGTCGGACAGGAGAAGCTGGTCGACCGCCTCATCCTCGCGCTTGTCGCGAACGGACACATCTTGCTTGAGGGCGTGCCGGGTCTTGCGAAGACGCTGAGCGTGAACACGCTCGCGAAGACGCTCGGACTCGACTTCAAGCGCATCTCGTTCACGCCGGACCTGCTGCCGGCGGACGTGGTGGGCACGCTCATCTACTCCCCGAAGACGGGCGAGTTCTCGCCGAAGAAGGGCCCCGTGTTCACGAACATGCTGCTTGCGGACGAAATCAACCGTGCGCCGGCGAAGGTGCAGAGCGCGCTGCTCGAGTCCATGCAGGAGCGTCAGGTCACGATCGGCGAGACCACCTACAAGCTGCCCGAGCCGTTCCTCGTGCTCGCCACGCAGAATCCGATCGAACAGGAAGGCACCTACCCGCTTCCCGAGGCGCAGGTGGACCGCTTCATGTTCAAGTGCCTTGTCGAGACGCCGTCGAAGGCGGACGAGCGCCGCATCATGGACCGCTTCGCCCAGCAGGCGAAGGTGCCCGAGGTGAAGGCCGTCTGCACGCCCGAGGACATCGCCACGCTGCGCGCGACGCTGAAGGAGGTCTACTGCGACGAGAAGGTGGGCGACTACATCCTCGACATCGTCTTTGCCACGCGTGAGCCGGACAAGACGAAGGGCCTCGAGTCGCTCAAGGAGCAGATTCAGGTCGGCGCCTCGCCGCGCGCCACGCTCAGCATCAACCTCGCCGCGCGCGCAAACGCACTCATGCATGGCCGCGCCTACGCGACGCCGCAGGACGTGAAGGAAGTCGCGCACGACGTGCTCCGCCACCGCATCCTCCTCACCTACGAGGCCGAGGCCGAGAACATGACCAGCGACATGGTCATCGACAAGATCCTCTCGACGATTCCCGTACCATGATTGACGTCAAGGAACTGATGGCGAAGGTGGGGAAGATCCGAATCCTCACCAACCGCCTGATTGACGACCAGCTGAGCGGCGACTACCACTCGACCTTCAAAGGCCAGGGCGTGGAGTTCGACGAGGTGCGCCCGTACGTGGCCGGCGACGACGTGCGCGCGATCGACTGGAACGTGACCGCAAGGACCGGCGCGCCGTACATCAAGCGCTACAGCGAGGAACGCGAGCTGACCGTGTTGTTCATGGTCGACGTGAGCGGCTCGCAGTCGTACGGCAGCGCCACGCGCTCGAAGGCCGAGCTTGCCGCCGAGGTGGCGAGCCTTCTCGCCCTTACGGCGATCCGCAACCAGGACAAGATCGGACTCATCCTCTTCTCCGACAAGATCGTGAAGTACATCCCGCCGCGCAAGGGACGCCAGAGCGTGATGCGTCTCGTCCGCGAGGTGCTTGCCGCCGAGGACGACGCGACGGGCGGCACGGACATCGCCGGCGCGCTGAAATTCCTCAACGGCGTGCAGAAGCGCCGCGCCGTGGTGTTCCTCGTGAGCGACTTCCAGGCGAATGGCTACGAGAGGGAACTGCGCGTGACGTCGCGCCACCACGACGTGATCACCATCCCGGTGAGCGATCCCGCCGAGAGCGAACTGCCGCGCGCCGGACTCGCCGAACTCGAGGACCCCGAGACGGGCGAACTGCTGCTCGTGGACACCTCGGACGCAAAGGTGCGCGCCGCGTTTGCCGCCGCCGCCAAGGCCGAAGTGGAGGAGCGCGACCGCTTCTTCGCGCGCAACGGCATCGACAACGTGCCCGTGGCCACGGACAAACCCTATATTCAAGCCATCCGGGCGCTGTTCAAGAGGAGGGCCAGCAAGCGATGAAAAGGATGAGGGAAATGGGACAGTTGGGACAATTGGGACGAATGGGACTTGGCAAGGGCCTGATCGGACTGTTGCTTCTTTGCGGCTTCATTGCTCCGCTTGGCGCGGCGCAGGTTACCGACCTGAGCCGCGATGGCGTGGGCATCACGATCGACGCGGAGCCGGAGTCCGTTGACCTCGCGCGCGACTTCTACGTGACGGTCACGCTCACGACGCCGCCGGGGGTCAAGGCCTCGCTGCAGGACCTGCGCGACCGCTTCAGGGGCTTCAAGGTGGCGGAGGACTTCGTCGAGGAGCCGGTCACGGACAAGGACGGGCGCACGACGTCCGTCACGCGCTGGCGTCTCGAGCCGAATCCCCTTGCGGAAGGGGACGAGCGGCGCCGCTACCGGCTTGCGCCGTTCGTGGTACAGGTCGGCGAAAGCTCGTTCGCCACGGCGCCCGTCCTCTTCGCCCCGCCCGCCTCGCGCGAACCCGCGACGGGCGAACTCGAAATCGACCCCTCGCGCGACCTGCCGCCGCTCAGCTGGAAGCTCGTGGGCATCTGCGCCGCTGCGCTCGCGGGGACGCTGTTCCTCCTTGCGCTCGCCTACTTCGTCTTCCGCAAGATCAAGCTGGCCGTACGCGTCCACCGGATGAGCCCGATCGAGCGCGCTCTCTACGAGCTTGACAAGCTCCTGAAGAAGGGACTGCCCGGACGCGGCTTCTACAAGGACTTCTATGTCGAGCTCACGATGGTCGTGCGCCGCTACATCGAGCGGCAGTACGGCGTGCGCGCGCCGAACCTCACCACGGACGAGTTCTTGCGCGCGGCGGGGTCGAACGCCGAATTCACGCAGGCGTCGGTCGCCGAGCTGAAGGCGTTCCTGGAGTCCGCCGACCTCGTGAAGTTCGCGGGACTGGAGGCGACGCCGGAGATGGCCGACGGCGCCACCGGGAAGGCGCGGAGCTACCTGACGGCCGACGACCGGCAGAGGAAGGAGGCCGCGAAATGAATTTCGACTTCGCCTGGCCGCTCTGCTTCCTTCTGTTCGCCCCGCTTGCGCTTGCGGCGTGGCGGATGCTCCGGCGCGGACGGCGCGCGGGCATCAAGTTTGCGCCGGTGCGACGTCTTCCCGCGAAGACGGCGGGCTGGCGCGCGCGCGTGGCCAACCTGGCCCCGTGGATATTCCTCGCCGGCGCGGCGATGCTCGTCGTCGCGGCGGCGCGTCCGCGCACGTCGCTCGCGCGCAGCTCGCGCAGCGTGGACGCCATCGCGATCGCCATGGCGGTGGACGTGAGCGGGTCGATGATCGAGCTGGACTTCATGCCGGAGGAGAAGGCCCGCCGGAACGTGGACAGGCTGAGGCGGGAGGGGCACATGGTCGTGACCCCGAAGCTGATCCAGGAGCGGCCCGACCTGTTCGAGACGCGCCTTGCCGTGGTCAAGAAGATGTTCGCCAAGTTCGTCGAGGCGCGCCCGGACGACCTCATCGGCCTCGTCACGTTCGGCGGCTACGCCGCCACGCGCGCACCGCTCACGGCCGACCACGAGATGCTCCTGCACGTCCTCAAGGGCGTGATGGTGCCCACGACCGCCTACGACTCGAGCGGACGTCCGGTGGACCGCGAGGAGACGATGACCGCGATCGGCGACGGCCTCGCGACGGCCATCGCGCGCGTGAAGGACGCCGACCTGAAGTCGAAGATCGTGATCCTCCTCTCGGACGGCGTCTCCAACACCGGCGCGGTGGAGCCCGACGACGCGGCTGCCGCGGCGGCGAACCTCGGCATTCGCGTGTACACGATCGGCGTCGGCACGAATCCCCGCCCGACGCCGTTCGGGATGCGCGACATGTCCTTCGACGAGTCGCAGCTCAAGTCGATCGCCTCCAAGACGGGCGCGCGCTACTTCGGCGTGCGCGACGAGGACGGGTTGAAGGCGGCACTCGAGGAAATCGACTCGCTGGAGAAGACCACGCTCAACCGCACGGTCTACCAGCGCTGGAACGAGTACTTCCCGCCGTTCCTGATGCTGGGGGCCTTTCTGGTGTTGCTCGCGGTTTCGTTGCAGATGTTCGCATCGAGGAGGCTTGTATGAAATTCGTCTATCCGTGGATGTTGGCGCTGGTGGCGTTCGTACCGGTGGCGGGCGCGCTGTGGGCGTTCCTGCGCGCGCGGTCGGAGAGGCGTCTTGCCGCATTTGTCGCGCCCGGGCTGCAGGCGCGCCTGTTGCCGCGCAGCCCGCGCCTGTTCAGCCTGCAGGCTGCCTTGCTGCTCGCGGGGCTCGCGCTCGTGCTCTTCGCCGCGGCGCGACCCCAGTGGGGACAGTCGGCCCAGCAGATGCAGGCCCGCTCCCGGAACGTGGTGATTGCGCTCGACGTGTCGCGCTCGATGCTCGCGGCGGACATCCGGCCCAACCGGCTGGAGCGCGCGAAGGCCGACCTTGCGGACCTCGTCAGGTCGCTCGAAGGCGACCGCTGCGCGCTCGTCGTCTTCCGCAGGACGGGCGAGCTGCTGTGTCCGCTCACCACGGACTACGCCTTCCTCCGCAGCGCGATCGAGGGCGCGTCTCCCGACTCGGCGCCTCGCGGCGAGACGGACCTCGGAAGCGCGATCCGCAAGTCGCTCGACGCGCTCAACCCCGCGAAGGACGAGCACAACGCCATCATCCTCATCTCCGACGGCGGCGACCTGCGCGGCGGGGCGATCGAGGCGGCGCGTCTTGCGAAGAAGCGGTCGGTGCCCGTGTTCACCGTCGGCCTCGGCAACGACAAGATGGACAGCGCCGTGCCGGATGCGTCCGGCACCGGTGCGCAGACCTACAAGGGCCAGGCCGTGAAGACGCGACTCGACAACAAGACGCTGGAGACGATCGCGCGCGAGAGCGGCGGTCGCTACGTGCCGCTCGCGACGGCCGGCACGGCCGAGACCACGCTCGGCGCCATCTACCGCAGGTTCCTCCGCCAGGTGGCGGAGGAGGACATCGCCGAGGAGGAGGAGCTGCGCGCGACCGAGCGCTTCGGCTGGTTCCTCGTTCCGGGGATCTTCCTCGTGCTGCTCGCCGCGCTCTTCTCGCGCGGGCGGTTCGCGGGCCGCCGGGCGCGCGCCGTTGCCGCGGCCGCGCTGCTCGTCTTGTGCTTCGGCGTGCACGCCGACGAGACGGCCGCCACCAACTCCGCGTCGGCGTCCGCCGACGAAGTGCAACTGACGGACGGAGAGGTGTGGAACAAGGGCGTCGACTACTACAGGGCCGGTGACACGACGAACGCGCTTGCGACGTTGCGTCCGCTCATGCTCCGCCGCACGCACGGCGCGCGCGCGGCCGAGGTCGTGGGCGCGATCCGCCATGCGGACAGCGCGCGCGCGCTCGCCCAGGCGAAGGACGCACAGGGCGTCCAGGCCGAGAACGCCGCGCTCGAGCCGATGCGCCGGGCGCTCGCCGCGGGCGAGGAAAGCGCGTGGGCGATGCAGATCGCCCTGCGCGCCGCGCCGGAGGACCCGCGCGTGAACCGCAATTTCACGCGCGTGACGGACGGCCTCAACGACCTGCGCAAGGAACTGCACGTGGCGGAGGTCCTGGCGGCGGCGAAGGGACGCGACCCGAAGGCGCAGATGGCGGAGGCCGCGCGCGACGCGCTCGCGCTCCTGCGGGAGCAGGCGGACGTGCTCACGAACGAGGCCGCCGTGGCCATCGCGCGCAGCGAGTCCCTCGCGCAGCGCGCGGAGAAACTTTCCGACGCCCTCATCCCCCTCAAACGCCAGGTGCTGGAGTCAGTCACGAACGAACAGCAGGCTGCGGAGATCGTGGGCGAAGTGGAGGCCACGCGCGAGACCATGAAGCGTGCGGCGGACCAGCTCGCCGACATGTCGCCGGACGCGGCGGAGAGCCTGTCGACGGGGGAGAACGCCATCCACCGCTACTGGAAGGGCATGCTCGACTCGCCGGAGGCCCTCGAGGAGTCGCTCCGCGCGCAGTCGAACGCCGTCACGCGCGCGGCGCGCGAGAACGGGCGCGACTGGCAGCAGGAGGCGTCCGACTTCACGCAGATATTCGGCGCGCGCTTCCCCACGTGGGTGCAGCAGCGCTGCGCGCAGGACACGCCGGCCTCGAGCAACGAGCCGCCCTACACCGTGCGCGTGGCGCAGGAGATCGCCGGCGCGGCGCAGGAGATCGCGAAGAAGCAGCAGGCGCTCCTGAAGGATCCGAAGGCCGAGGATGCGTCGCTCGTGCTCGCAGGCCTCTCGCGCATGCGCGACCGGTGCGGACTGATCGCCGCCGACCCGCGACAGCTGGCGGCCGCAGACCTCCTCATGCAGACGAACGCCTACGCTGACGTGGTGCGCACGGACGGTTTCGACTGGCAGAAGGACGCGCTCGACCACACGCGCGCCTTCCGCGCGCGCTTCCCCGCGTGGGCGCAGCAGTACGAGCAGCAGGCGCAAGCCAACACGAACATGCCGCCGTTCACGAAGGAACAGCAGGAAGAGGTCGCCGCGCTTGCCGCCGACGTCGAGAAAAAGCAGGCCGGATGCGTGAAGGAGCTTGTCCCGCCCGACCAGCTCGAGGCCATCCGCGAGATCCAGCGCATCCTCGAACTTCTTCCGCCGGACAAGAACAACAAGCAGAACCAGCAACAGCAGCAACAACAACAGCAGCAGAACCAGAACAAGGACCAGAACAAGGATCAGGACAAAGACCAGGACAAAGACAAGGACAAAGACAGGGACCAGGACAAGGACCAACAACAGGACCAGCAGCAGGAGCAGAAGGAAGAGAAGGAGCAACAGGCCGAGGAGCAGAAGCCCAAGGACGAGAAGTCGCCTGACCAGAAGGAAGTCGAGGCGCTCATCCGCAAGGCGCTCGAGCGCAGCGAGGAACACGAGGCCGACAAGCGCAACCGCATGCGCAAGATGCCGCTCTCGCCAAACGAGCGCGACTGGTAAATCGGTGCGAAATTGATTGATTGGGGTTGCCAAACGGCCCGTGATTATGGGATAATGTGCGCGTACCCCGAACTGAAAGGAACCTGACGATGACGATAGCCGATGTGGTGAAGATTCTCGACGGCAAGCTGATGGCCGGCGACGGCACGAGTCCGCGCGCCGTGGGCGCCGTGGTGGCGAACGACCTCATGAGCGACGTGCTGCTGAACGACGCCGACGACATCCTGCTGATTACGTCCCTTGCGAGCGACCAGGCCATCCGCACGGCCCACATCGTGGGCGCGATGGGCGTAGTGGTGCACAACGCGAAGCCGCTCTCCGAGACGATGCTCAAGGTGGCGGCCGACCTCGGCGTGCCGCTCGTCTCGAGCCCGCTCTCGAAGTACGACGCCTGCGTGCGCCTGCATGACGCCTTCCTCGCCGAGGAACGCGCCTGAACGACAGGCCGGAGGGCATGGACATGAACAACGGCTATTCTCCTACCATCCTGCAGGGGCAGCAGACGAACGACGACGAGATTCTCGCCAAGACCCCGCCGCTCGACCCCAAGGCGCTCGGCGGCGACTCGAGCGTGATCATCATGGAGCTTCTGCAGCGCTTCAAGGTGCGCGACGTGATGAAGCGCCAGATCATCTCCGTGGCGCGCAGCGCGTCTCTGCGCGAGGCGCAGCGCCTCATGCGCGAGAACCGCATCTCGGGCCTGCCCGTGTGCGAGGAGGGGCGCCTCTACGGGATCGTGTCGGTCAACGACATCATCAACGCGCTTGACAACGGCTGGATTGAGGACACCTGCGAGCGGCACATGGCGTGCAATCTCGTGGTGCTGGAGGCGGGCATGCCGATTTCCTTCGCGCTCCGCTACTTCAACAACTACACCTACGGTCGGTTCCCCGTGCTCGATTCCAACCGCAAGCTCGTGGGCATCCTCTCGCAGCGCGACGTGATGCGCGCGCTCCTTTACGAGCTCTCCGTGGAGATCCGAAAGCTCGAGCGCAAGACCTCGAACAACGCTCCCGCGCACGCCACGGGCGCGCACTATTTCCGCCGCGAGTGGGCCGTGGTGCGCAACGACCTCTCCCGCGCCGGACACGCCGCGAACGACATCAAGGGCATCCTGCGCGAACGCAAGGTGGCGCGTTCCGTCGCCCGCCGCGTGGCCGTGGCCGCCTACGAGCTGGAGATCAACATCTGCATCCATTCGCACGGCGGCGTGCTCGTGCTGCTCATCTCCGACGACACGATCACGATCACCGCGAAGGACCGCGGTCCCGGCATCCCCGACATCGACTGGGCCTGCCGTGATGGCACGTCCACCGCCAACGACTGGATCCGCTCGCTCGGCTTCGGCGCCGGCATGGGGCTTTCCAATTCCAAGCGCGTGGCCGATTCGTTCAACATCGAGAGCGAGGTGGGCAAGTTCACGAAGGTGACATGCACGTTCAACCTCACCCCGCCCGAGGCGGCGCCTGTCGCAGGAGGTGCGCAATGACGGCTGCGGAAATCTGTGCGAAGGTGAACGGCGCGCTTGCCGTGAACGTGGACGACGCATCCGCCACTGGCGTGTACGTGGGCGATTTGCTTTCGGATGTGATGGGACACGCGGGCGAGGACTGCGTGCTCGTGACAATACAGAACCACCTCAACACGATTGCCGTCTGCACGCTCGTGGGCTGCGCGGTGATCGTGATCTGCCACGGACGTCCCGTCCCCCCGGACATGGCGGAGGCGGCCGCCCGCGAAGGCGTGGCGATTGTCGTCACGCCCCTCTCCCAGTATGCCGCCGCCCTTGCCCTTTCGGCGCTTCCTCCCTCGGAGCATTGAGATTCGCTTTTTTTGCGAATTGCAGACTTCCCCTTGACGGCGTGGCCAAAAGAGCGTAGAATATGGCGCGTGAAATCGCCCTAGGCGGGTGTCTGGGTTCGGTTTCCGCAGAAAACAAGAAGGAAAAAAAGAAGTATGGACATCTATGTTGGTAACCTCGCGTACGCGACGACTGACGATGGATTGAAGGCCGCGTTTGCGGCGTACGGCGAAGTTACCTCTGCGCGCGTAGTGACGGATCGCATGACCGGTCGCTCGAAGGGGTTTGGCTTCGTTGAGATGCCGGACCGCGAGCAAGGCCAGGCAGCGATTGACGCGCTCAACGGGCAGCCGCTGGATGGTCGCCCCATCCGCGTGAACGAATCCCAGCCCAAGCCCCGCACGGAACGTCGCGGTGGCTTCGGTGGTGGCGGACGTCGTGACCGTGGCGGACGTGGTGATCGCGGCGGTCGTGGCGACCGCGGAGACCGCGGCGACACCCGCTGGTAGCTGAATCCAATCGGCAAAATCCCCTTTCAAGGGGGGAATCATGAGAAGTCCAATGGAAATTGGGCTTCTTTTTGCATTTGTAGATTTCATGTTTTTTACATGAAATTTGGGGTTGCGATTCAATCGTCAATCTGATATACTATCCACCGTTCCCCCAACAAGGGAGAACGCGAGTGAATTGCGCGTACAGGCATCCCCCATGCTAGCCTGTATGCGTAGGCACCCGGCCGGGAGTAACGGTCACCCCCCCTTTTGGCCGCCCGGTACGGGTGCCACTTTTTTTGGCAGGAGTCCCATGCGCGGGCAGAGTGTGATATACTATTCGCCTATGGACCTCTATTACTTTTTTGTTTTTGCCTGTTTCGCGTTCGGGCTCGGATGCTGCATTGCGAGCTTTCTGAACGTGTGTATCTGGCGTCTGCCGCGCAACGAGTCGGTCGTGAGTCCGCCATCGCACTGTCCGAAGTGCAACGCGCGCATCCGCTGGTACCAGAACATTCCCGTCCTGAGCTGGCTCGCGCTGCGGGGTCGGTGTGCGAACTGCCACGAGCCGATTTCCGCGCGCTACGTGATGGTGGAGTTGCTGGGAGGAATTCTTTTTCTGCTTGCCTATCTTCAGTGGGCTTCCGGGTTCTTTCTGCGCATGCCACCGTTGCTCGGTCTCCAGCCGTTTGCCGATATCTGGACGGTACCCGTCTGCTGGCTTGTCGTCTCCGGGTTGATCCTCGGGTCCTTCATCGACCTCGAGCACTTCTATCTTCCCGACCGCGTGACGATCGGCGGAATGCTGCTTGGCGTGCCGATCAGTTTCGGCGTGCCGGAGCTACAGGGCGAGGCGGAGCGCCTGTCGGCTCTCACCTGGTCGCTCGGGGGGATGGCGGCCGGCTTCTTCGGTCTGTGGGCGCTCAGCTGGCTGGCGACGAAGGCGTTCAAGAAGGACGCGATGGGCTTTGGCGACGTGAAGCTGCTCGGCGCCATCGGCGCGTTTTTCGGTCCTGTCGCCGTCTTGTTCACGGTCGTCGTCTCGTCGTTCGTCGGCGCCTGCGCGGGCCTTGTCCTCATCCTGCGCGGGAAGGCGAAGCTGGGTGGCATGACGGCGGTGCCGTACGGGCCTTTTCTTGCGCTCGGCGCCTTGACATGGATGTTCTGGGGTCCGCGCGTCGTGGGCTGGTATCTTCACTTGCATGCCTTCACCCGCTGACATCCAGTCGTCTGTTCCGCGCATGCGCGGCATGTTCACGCGCATCGCGGGGATGTACGACCGCCTCAACCGCGTGCAGTCGCTCGGGCTCGACATCCTGTGGCGTCATCGTGCACTTGCGCGTCTCGCGCGCGTTTCGCCGTCGCCGCATCGGATTCTCGACCTTGCGACGGGTACCGCGGATCTCGCCATCGCGGCTGCGCGGCACTTTCCGTCCGCACACGTGACGGGCGTGGACCTCACGCCGGCGATGCTGGAGGTGGGGCGGCGCAAGGTCGAGGCTGCCGGGCTGGCCGGCCGCGTGGCGCTGGAGGAAGGCGACGCATGTGCGCTCGCGCGTGCGAACGGGTCGGCAGACGCGGTGGTCTGCGCGTTCGGCTTCCGTAACTTCCCCGACCGTGCGGCGGCGCTGCGCGAGGTGGCGCGCGTGCTGTCGCCGGGCGGGCATCTGCTCGTGCTGGAGCTGTTCAGGCCGCGTTTCCGCGTCCTTGCGGCGGCGACTGTGGCGTGGATGGCGTGTGTCGCGCGCCTGTTCGCCGGGGGGGCGCGGGAAGACTACGCCTACCTGCGCGCGTCGATCGGCGAGACGTGCACGGCGGCGGAATTTGCGCAGTTGGCGTCCGTCGCCGGGTTGACGGCCGTGAAAAGAAATTTTCTACTTCCGGCTTGTTCGTGTCTCCTGTTCCGCAAAAATATGGTAAAATAGCGGCATGAAAACCTGTACCTACATGGCGATTTGCCTGTTTCTGCCGTTCGTCGCTCTTGCGGATGACGACGAGAAGGACGTCGTCGAGACGTCTCCGGACGATGTCGCGGCCAAGGAGGAGGCCGCGCCCGACCCCGATTTCGAGCGGTTCAAGACGATCCTTGACCGAATGCCGTTCGGGCGTCCGCCACCCGGTTTCGACCCCGATGCGCCTGGCGGGGCGAGCGAAAGTCCGCGCGGGTCGGAAGGCGCGACGACGGAGGCGGAGGTCGAGGCCAGCGAGATCGAACAGCAGATACGTTCGTCTGTTCGCGTCTCCGTGTTGAACGTGACGCCAGCTGGCAAGGTCGTGGTTGGTTTCACAGATTCCTCTGTCCAGCCCGCGAAGAACTACTTGCTGGAAGTCGGCGAGAAGCGCGAGCAGTGTGAGTGGCAGGTGGTGGACGCGGATCCGGCGAGCCGACAGGTGAAGTTGTCGAAGGGCGGCGTGGAGGCCACGCTCATGCTGGGCGGAGGGGGCGGCCCGACCGAGGAGAAGAAGGAGAAGCCGGGCGAGGAAGCCGGCAAGTTCGCGGCGCGCCCGGGGATGCTTCGCGGGCGTCCGCACGCGATGATGTCGGGCGCCCCAGGCGTGTCCGCCGACGCATCCGATGGTGCGTCCAAAGGCCTAGAGGGACGACTGACCGGACTTGATCTCGCCCGCGCGCGCCGTCAGCGGACGATCCAGATGCAGCAGGCCGAGGCCGAACAGAAAAGGCAGGCTGCGGAACAGGCCGAGAAGGAACGCAGGCAGTTGGCGCAGGAGCGCGAACAGGAACGGCGGGAACGCGAGTTGGCGGCACAGGAGCGCAAGGTGCAACTTGACCAGCTGATGCAGATCCAGGAGGAGCTGCGTCGCCAGCGCGAGGAGAAGGCGCAGCGCGAAGCGGCCACGCCGTCCGTGGAGTAAGGAAGGCAGAGGACACGACATGACGCAGACGACACTGGAGATGTTCCGTGAGGAGCTGCTTCGGACGGGCGGGTACAAGACGCCGCCCGAGCGCAAGGCTCCTGTTCCGCGCAAAAAGAGCTGGATGACCACGCTCGGTTTCACATGGAGCGTGTTCAGCGTGTTTCCGAAGTGTGCCATAAGCGAGGCGCTCAGGCGGCTTGATACGGAAAAGTGGGCGCACTACTGCTTCGCCTCTCTCCGCAAGGCCGAGAAGTACGGAACCGACGTGATCATGGACGGCTGGGAGAACCGCAGGAACTACGACGGTCCCGTCGTGTACCTCGCGAACCACATGAGCACGCTGGAGACAGTGATGCTGCCGTTCGTGCTGCTCACCTACGGCCCGATCGGGACTGTGGTGAAGCAGTCGCTCTCGCACCTGCCGTTCCTCACCCGCGCCGCCGCGCACATGGGGCTCATCCCCATCGGGCGCAAGTCGCCGCGCGAGGACCTGATGACGATCTTCAACGTGGGTGGCGAGCGGATCAAGGCGGGGATTTCCATCCACATTTACGCGCAGGGCACGCGCCAGCCGGTTTTCGCGCGCAAGGGCTGGAGCTCCATCGGCACGAAGCTTGCGGAGAAGGCCGGCGTGCCCGTGGTGCCGATCGCGGTGAAGACGGACATCGAGCCGACGCGTCCCGGCGCGAAGGGCTGGTTCAAGGACTTCGGCACGGTTGATCCCTCCAAGACGATCCGAATCTCCTGCGGGCCCGTCCTCACGGGCACGTCAAAGCAGATGCAGCAGGCGTCGTTCGACTGGATCAAGTCGCGCCTCGACGAATGGGGACTCCCCACGGAAGGTTGAAGTTTTTCTGAAAGGATGAGTTGAAATGGCCTGGTTCAAGAAACCCGAGACGGCGGCGAAGATCCCGCCCGCGAAAGCGCTGTGGCAGGTATGCCCGCGCTGCAAGAGCTACATCGCGAAGGACGAGTGGAAGGCGAACAACGCCATCTGCCCCGCGTGCAACTACCACGGGCGCCTCGGCGCGCGCGCGCGCATCGCGCAGCTCGCGGACGCCGGGTCGTTCACGGAGATGTTCCGCGAGGTGAGCTATTCCGACCACCTCGACTTCCACGACGCCTCCGGCGCGTACAAGGCGAAGGTCGACGCGACAATCGCGAAGAGCGGCGAAACCGAAAGCGTGGTGGTGGGCACGGCGAAGATGGGCGGCATTCCCGTGATGCTCGGCGTGATGGACTTCGCGTTCATGGGCGGCAGCCTCGGAACCGGCACGGGCGAGCGCATCGCCCGCGCGTGCGAACAGGCAATCGCGGAACGGCGCCCGCTCATCCTTTGCAGCGCCTCTGGCGGTGCGCGCATGCACGAGGGCATCCTCTCTCTCATGCAGATGGCGAAGACCTCTGCGGCCGTCGGCCGCCTCAAGGAGGCCGGACTTCCCTACATCAGCGTGCTGACCGACCCCACCACGGGTGGCGTCTCCGCCTCCTATGCAATGCTGGGCGACATCAACATCACCGAGCCGAAGGCCCTCATCGGATTCGCTGGACGCCGCGTGATCGAGAACACGATCCACCAGAAGCTCCCGCCGGACTTCCAGAGCGCCGAGTACCTGCTCGCGCACGGGTTCATCGACAAGGTCGTCGAGCGCAAGGACCTCAAGGCGTTCATCGTGAAAATGCTCGGCTACTTTGGCTTCGCCGCCTAATCTCCTCTTCCGATGCAATCCGTCAAGCGAGCCAACATCCCAGTCGTCGTCGTCACGGCGCTGTTCTTCGTCGCCATCGCGTCCTTCGTCGCGTTCAGCACGTCGCGGATGATGGAGAACGAGGCCCGGAGCACGGTGGAGAACGTGGTGAAGGCGACGGTCGGGCGCATCGACGGACTCATGGCGTCCGTCGAGAGCGCGGTGAAGAACTCGACGTGGATCGTCGAGGAACACCTCGACAACCCCGACTACATGTTCAAGATCACGGGCGAGCTCGTCCAGAACAACCCCTTCGTCGTGGGCAGCACGATCGCGTTCGAGCCGAATTTCTTCCCCTCGAAGGGCTACTACTACTCGGCCTTCTCGTACAGGGACGGGAACGGAAGCATCAAGCGCATCCAGCAGGGAGGTGAGGACTTCAAGTACCACGGTATGGACTGGTACCGCATCGCGAAGGAGGCGAAGTCTCCGTCCTGGTGCGAGCCCTACTTCGACAAGGGCGGGGCGGAGGTGATGATGTGCACCTACTCCCTGCCGCTTGTCGGCAAGGACGGAAAGGTCTACGCCGTGCTGACCGCCGACGTCTCCCTCGATGACCTGACGCACCAGGTGGCCGCAATCAAGCCGTACCCCGACTCCTACGCCGTCCTGCTCTCGCAGAAGGGAGAGCCACTCGTCGCCGCGCCGGAGGACGCTGCGGCGCTGACCGACACGGTGAAGATACACGGGCGGGCCAGCAACGGGTGGACGATGGAGCTGATCTGTCCGCTGTCCAACATCCTGCAGGGGTCGCGCATCCTCGTCAGCCGGATCGTCCTGTTCTCGGTCGTGGGCCTCGGGCTCATCTTCTTCGTCTCGTGGTCGTTCTCCACGCGCCTCCAGCGCGTGACCGCGGCCAACGAACGCCTCAGCAACGAACTGAGCATCGCGCGCACGATCCAGTCGAGCGTGCTCAACCGTCGCATCCCGCCCTGCCTCGGCGCGGTCCTGCGTCCGGCGCGTGAGGTGGGCGGCGATTTCTACGACTTCCTGGAGAAGGACGGGTTCCTCCATTTCGCGATCGGCGACGCCTCCGGCAAGGGCATCCCCGCCGCGCTCTTCGCGTTCCTGGCCGGCGCGGGGTTCCACCTCTCGGCGGACATGGGACTGCCGCCCGACGAGACCGTCGGCCGCATCAACGCGCTTCTGTGCAAGGACAACGACGCGTGCATGTTCGTGACGCTGTTCGTCGGCCGGCTGGAGCTCGCCACCGGCAAGCTGGAGTACTGCAACGCGGGGCACCCGCCGATCGTCGTCGTCAGGCCGGACGGCTTGTCCGAGTTCCTGTCGGCGAAATGCAACGTCGCCGCCGGCGTGCTGGAGGGGTTTGGCTACGCGCGGGAAACGGCGGCATTCGCACCGGGCACGCGGCTTCTCGTCTACACGGACGGCGTCACGGAAGCCGAACGGAAGGACCACGCGCAGTACGGGGACGACCGGCTGCTGGCGTTCGCGTCCGCACATGCCAAGGACAGCCCAGGTGACCTGGTCGGGAGCCTGGCAGAGGAACTTGACAGATTTGAAGCCGGGGTCGAGCAGTCGGACGACATCACGGCTCTCGCCGTGCTCGTCGGCTGCGAAACAAAAACCGAAACAGCTTAAAAAAAGGAGAAACACATGGCAGTGAAAAAGAAGGTGACGGCGATGGACAAGGTGAAGCTGGCGCGCGACGCGAAGCGCCCGCACCTGATGGACTTCCTCGGATACATCGCGAGCGACTTCGAGGAACTGCACGGCGACCGCCTCGTGAACGACGACCGCGGCCTCATCGCCGGGTTCGCCACGATCGACAAGGAGAAGGTGCTCGTCCTCGGCCACCACAAGGGCGCCACTGTGGAGGAGAACGTGGAGGCGAACTTCGGCATGGCGCAGCCGGACGGCTACCGCAAGGCGATGCGCCTCGCGAAGCTCGCCGAGAAGTTCAATCTGCCGATCGTGACGTTCGTGGACACCCCCGGCGCCTATCCCGGCGACACCGCCGAGGCGCGCGGACAGGCCGAGGCGATCGCGAAGTCCCTTGAGTTCTTCTCGCTCCTCAAGACGCCCATCGTGGTGGTCGTGACGGGCGAGGGCGGCTCCGGCGGCGCGCTCGCGATCGCCGTGGGCGACCGCATCCTCATGATGGAGAACGCTGTCTACAGCGTGATCTCCCCCGAAGGCTGCGCGGGCATCCTCTGGCGCGACGGCGCGAAGGCGCCGGAGGCGGCCGCCGCGCTCAAGATCACCGCGCCCGACCTCCTGCGCCTCGGCGCGATCGACGCAATCGTGCCCGAGCCGGAGGGCGGCGCCCAGAAGAACCACAAGGCCGCCGCGTTTGCCGTCAAGAAGGCCGTACTCGCCGCGCTGAAGGAGCTTGCGAAGATTCCCGTCGACCAGCTCGTCGACGCCCGCTACGCGAAATTCCGCGCCATGGGGAACTTCTACAAGTGAGCCGACACGACCAGCATCGGGGGCCGCGCGAACTCTGCACGGGCGGCGAGTGGATCTACGGACGCAACCCCGTTGTGGAGGTGCTCCAGGCCGAGCGTCGCACGCTGAGCGAGGTGATCCTGCCGCCCGCCGAGAAGGGCGAGGCGGACGAAATCGCCTGGATACGCCAAGTCGCCCGCCAGATGGGTCTCGTGGTGCGCACGGAGGATCGCCGCCGCCTCGACCAGATCACGCACGGCGGACACCACCAGGGCGTCGCCATCAAGACGACCGGCTACCCCTACGTCGGCTTCGACGAAATCCTGCGCGACGTGGAGGAAGATGAAAACGCCACTGTCGTCATCCTCGACCACCTTGAGGATCCGCAGAACGTCGGCTCCGTGCTACGTAGCGCCTGCGCGGCCGGCGTGACGGGCGTGATCATCCCCGAAGACCGCGGCGCGGGCGTAACGCCCGCCGCCGTGCGCGCCTCAGCCGGCGCAAGCGAGTACCTGAAGGTCGCACGCGTTGTGAACCTCGTGCGCGCGATGGAGGCGCTCAAGAAGGCCGGGATGTGGATGACGGGCCTCGACTGGGGCGACGACGCGAAGCCCTACACCGAGATCGACTTCACCGGGCGCGCCGGACTCGTCGTGGGCGCGGAAGGCGCCGGCATCTCGCGCCTCGTGCGCGACACGTGCGACTTCATCGCCGTGCTCCCCATGCTCGGGCGCATCGAATCCCTCAACGCCGGCGTCGCCGCCGCCGTGTGCCTCTACGAGATGATCCGCCAGCGCAGCGCGCGCCACGCCTAGACGAAGGCGCCGCAGGCGGCGTTCCAGGCGAGCTTCTCGCCGGGCTTCGACATCGCGGCGTTGCCGATCAGCACCATTTCCGAGAGGCGTCCGGCCCAGGAGAAGGAGCTGGTGGTCGTGCCGCCCTTCAGGCAGGCGTTGATGTATTCGTGCCAGTGCGAGGGCACCTTGCCCACCTTCGGCAGCGCGGGCGCCGCGCCGCCGTTCTTGAGCACGATGGCCGGGGGCTTGTCGTAGTGGACCGAGAGGAGCCAGCCTTCCGTGCCTTCGACCACGCGGCCCTGGAGGGGCTGCTTGCCGATGGAGCTTTTCGCGAACAGTTCCTTGAACTCCGGACGCGGTAGGTAGTTCGCAGGCGTCTTCGCCGCGATCTTCGGATCCGCGAGGTTGCCGTCGCACCACTCGATCGGGAACGGCTTGCCGCCGGACGCCGTGCAGCCGGGCATCTTCCACGTGATGTGCGACATGCGCGGCCAGAACTGCGTACGCTGCGGCTCCGGCTCCACGGGCACTTCGGCGGTGACGGACGTGGGGCCGGCCGTGCCGAGTCCGAGTCCGATCCAGACGGGGCTGAGCAAGTGGAGACCGAGGTCGCCGAGCCACGACGTGCCGAAGTCGCGCCAGAAGCGCCATTTACCGGGATGGTAGACTTTCGGCACGTACGGACGGAACGGCGCGCCATCGAGCCACGATTTCCAGTTAAGCGTTTCTGGCACGGGCGCTTCGGCGAGCGGCCACGTGTGGGCGGCCGTGGTGTGTCCGCCGCGGTTCGAGAACACCCAGATGTGCTTCAGCTCGCCGATGAGTCCGCTCTTCAGGAACGCGACGGTCTGGCGGTCGCACGGCCAGGCGGCGATCTGCGTGCCCAGCTGCGTGACGGCCTTCTTCTCGGCGGCGAGCTTCTCGATCTTGCGGCAGTCGGCGAGGTCGTGGCAGAGGGGTTTTTGTCCGTAGACGTTGAGTCCGCGCGCGAGCGCGTCGAGGACGTACCCGGCGTGCGAGTGGTCGGGCGTGGAGACGTTGGTCGAGTCGATGCGGTTGCCCTCCTTCTCGAACATCTCGTGCGCGTTGCGGTAGACGCGCGCGTCTGGGCAGAGCTTCTTGGCGCGGGCGAGGTAGTTCGCGTCCACGTCGCAGAGCGCGGTGATGTGGATGTGAGGGTGGCTGCGGAGTCCGTTGAGGTCGCCGAGCGCCATGTTGCCCGTGCCGACGCAGGCGTGCGAGAGCAGGGAGTTGGGGCTGCGGCGCGAGACGACCGCGGGGAAGCCGGCGAGCGGGACGAGTCCGGCGGCGGCTGTGGCTGAAGCGAGAAACGATCGGCGAGTTGTTTTCATTGGTTGTTACTCATTTTTGTTTGGAGAATTGTTCAAGGGTGGCGCGGAGCGGATAGTCGTTGGCTCCGATGACCTTGTTGCGGATCAGCACGTTGAAACCTTTGAGCGTGCCGTCGATGTACCTTTTGTTTGCTGCGAGTTTGTCCGGCGGAAGTGCCTTCAGCCAGGCGTCATAGCCGGCGCAGAGCGACTGTGCGGCCTTCAGGTAGTCGGGCTTCTTCGAGTAGGAGAGCACTTCGAGGATGCCGTTGACGTTCTTGGCGTCGGGGCGGTTCAGGTCGATCTTGGCGAAGAGCGCGGCGGCGGTCTGTTCGCGGAGGGTGCGCACATCCTCTTCCTTCGCGGACATTTCCGAGTGCGTGGTGTTGTCCCAGCGCGAGGGGATCTCGCGGATCCAGATGTTGCGGAAGGGGACGGGGTCGCCGTGGTCCTGGAGCATCCACGGAAGTTTCGCGGCGTGTTGCCGCAGCGGGATGCGCACGCGGTGCGTGGCCATGCCTTCGAGTTCCCAGGCGTCCTGCACGAGCACGCCATTGTGGAGCACGGTGACGGTGCCGGGGTGAAGGACCTTGCCGTCCTTCCAGATGGGCTGGTGGAAGATGATGTCGTACGTCTGCCACGCACCGGCGGGGCGGCTGGCGTTGACGAGGGGCGGGTTCTGCGCGTAGACCGAGGCCGCGATACCGTCGGGGTAGTTGCGTTCGACGTCTGCGGAGGGGTCGGGGTCGTAGGAGTTGAGTATCTGGATTTCGTACCGGCCCATCGGGATCACGCCTGAGTTGCCGCCGAGCTGTCCGTGCTTCTTCGCGTCCGCGACGGGACTGAGCCATTCGACGTGGAACTGCGCGTCGCCGAACGCGCGCCGCGTGCAGGCGAGGCCGGAGCCGGGCGTACAGACGAACAGGCCGTCCTTCACGCGCCACTTCGTGGGGTTGCCCTTTCTGTCGCACCAGTTCTCGTCCACGCTCTTCTGCGTGCCGTCGAAGAGGACGATCGCGTCGGACGGCGGTTTGCCGGGAGGCGTCTCGACCTGCTTGGGGTAGGGGCGGTTGAAGTCGTGCACAGCCCAGGCGTGCTTGGCGTCGGGCGTGTCGCCGTAGAGTCCGAAGATGCCGCGTTCGCCGGCGGCGCAGGAAAGGGCGGCGCAGGCGAGCGCCGCGCAGGCGAGGAGTTTCTGCTTCATTTTCTTATTTTGTTTTGTTATCTGGTGAGGGAACCGAGGTTGAAGATCGGGAGGAACATGGCCGTGACGATCGTGCCGATGACGATGCCGAGGAACACCATGAGGAACGGCTCCATCAGCGAGGTGAGCGTGGCGAGCATCATCTCCACCTCCTCGTCGTAGGAGTCGGCCACCGACTCCAGCATGTCCTCCACCTTGCCGGCCTTTTCGCCGGCGGCGAGCATGCGGACCATCAGGATGGGCATGAAGGGCTTACCCTGGAGCGAGGGGCTGAGCTGGTTGCCCTGCTCCACCTCGCGTCGCGCGGCGAGGACGGAGTTCTCGAGCACGAAGTTGTCAAGCGAACCGGCCACGACCTCCAGCGACTTGAGAATCGGCACGCCCGCCGCGATCATCTGCGCGAGCAGGCGGCAGAAACGTCCGATTGCCGCCTTCTGGCTGAGAATTCCGAAAACCGGCAGGTTGAGTTTCCACCGGTCAAACGCGAGGTGGCCGGCGGGGGTGGACTTCCACCGTCTGAAGAGGGCGACGGCGACGATGATGGCGCCGCCGATCACGTACCACCAGTTCTTCACGAACGTCGAGAGGTCCACGAGCTTCTGCGTGAGCCACGGCAGCTCCTTGCCGAATCCGCTGAACATCTCCGCAAACACCGGGACGACGAACTGGATCAGGCCGGCGGCGAGCAGGAGCGCAATGCTCACGATCACCGTCGGGTAGGTCATCGCGCTCTTGACCTTTTTCCTGAGGCGCGAGGACGACTGGAGGATCGCGGCGAGTCGTCTCATGATGCCGGCGAATTCGCCGGACTGCTCGCCCGCGATGACCATGTTCACGTACATGTCGTCGAACAGCTGCGGGTAGTCCGCGAGGCCGTTTGACATCGGCGCGCCGCTCTCGATGACATCGCACAGGTGCTGGATCACCTTCTTGAACTCCGGATCGGCGCACTGCTCGCCAAGCGTCTGGATGGACGCGAGAATCGTCATGCCCGCGCCGAGCATCGACGCGAGCTGGCGCGTGAAGGGGATCACTTCCTTGTTGCGGAGGCGCCCGGCGCCCTTGACCCTGATCGGCTTTCCCATCATTCACCTCCCGTGACTTCAAACGCGGCTTCCAGCGAAGTGACGCCTGCGCGCACCTTGCGCATTCCCGCCTCCTTGAGCGTGACCATGCCCTCCTCGAGCGCGAGCGCCTTCAGCTTCTCCGCGTCACCGCCGCGCTCGATGATGCCGCGTATCTTCGGGGAGATGGGCATCACCTCCATGAACGCGCCGCGGCCCTTGTAGCCCGTGCCGCGGCACTTGGGGCATCCGCCGGGCCCGTAGACCGTGATGCCCTCGAACGGGGTGGGGTCCACCTTGTTCGCCCTTAGCAGCTCGTCGTTGACCTCCACGGGCTTCTTGCAGAAGGGGCACAGCTTGCGGAAGAGGCGTTGCGCCTGCGCGAGGATGAGGGAGCTCGCGAGCATGAACGGGGCGATCTGCATGTCGAAGAGACGCGCCACCACGCCCACGGCGTCGTTCGTGTGGAGCGTGGAAAGGACGAGATGGCCCGTCAAGGCGGCCTTCACGGCGATGTCCGCCGTCTCGCCGTCGCGGATTTCGCCCACGAGCACGATGTCCGGGTCCTGACGCAACACGCTGCGGAGCACCCCTGCGAAGGTCAGTCCAACCGCCGCGTTCACGTGCACCTGGTTGATGCCCGCGAGCTCGTATTCGACGGGGTCCTCCGCCGTGATGATGTTCACGTTGGGGGTGTTGAGGTCCTGGAGGCAGGAGTAAAGCGTGGTCGTCTTGCCCGAACCCGTCGGGCCCGTCACGAGGATGATGCCGTGCGGCTGCTCGATGGCGTACTTCATCGCCTTGTAGGCATATTCGTCGAGACCAAGCGAGGCGAGGCCGGGCGCAAGGTTCGACTTGTCGAGAATACGCATCACCACCTTCTCGCCGTGAACGGTGGGGAGGATGGACACGCGCACGTCCACCTCCTTCCCGATGGCCTTGATCTTGAAACGGCCGTCCTGCGGCTTGCGGCGCTCGGCGATGTCGAGCGCGCTCATGATCTTGATGCGGCTTACGACGGCGTTGTGGAGGGCCTTCGGCGGGGCGGGACGCTCCACGAGCTCGCCGTCGATGCGGTAGCGGAGGCGCGAGGCGTTCTCCAGCGCCTCGAAGTGGATGTCCGACGCCTTCGTCTTCAACGCCTCGATCATCATGGAGTTCACCATGCGGATGACGGGGGCGTCCTCGTCCGACGTCAGGGAGGCGTCGAGGACATCCGTCTTCATCTCGGAGAGGACCTCCAGTTCCGACTCGTCGCCCTTCATGATGGATTCCATCGCAAGGGCGGGATTGGAGGCGTCCCGCGCCGCCTTCAGGCGCGCAAGGGCGTCCGAAACCTGCTTCTCCGGCGCCACACACGGCCAGATGCGTCCGCCCGCCGCGAGCGTGACCTCCTCCTGCGCGGGGAGGTTGAAGGGGTCCGCCAGGGCCACGGTGAGCCGCCCGCCAAGCTTGGAGACGGGAACGGCCTTGACCTTGATCCAGAAATCTTCCGACTTGCCGCACAGCAGGTCCTGGTTGACGGTGAAACTATCTGGTAGCGCCAACGGCGCCATGTTGAAATAGGCCGCCGCCGCCAACGTGAACGCGGCGGGGTCAACAAGATCCTTCTGCACGAGATACCGCTCAAGCGGCGTTTTCGCCTCTGCCGCCTGACGCGCGACTTCCTTCAGTTGCTCGGCCTCCAGCACCTTGCAGGCCAACAGGGCTTCCGAGAAATTCCCGAAGTGCGTGTTCGCGTGCGCTTTCTTTATTGATTTCAAGACCATGCCAATATTTAAAGCACAATTCGTGCCACGCCCCGGCACGTTTTCTGCTACAAAAATGTAGGAGAGAAGAAATGGCTGAACAGGCGAATCAAAAACTCCTCGAGGGCGTTGCCTATTTCGAGAAAATGCTGAAAGTGATGCCGGGAGACCGGACAACGCTGGAGTTTCTTTCTGTTGCCTACGAGCAGTTGGGCGATGTTGAGAAGCAGCGGACGGCGCTGATTCAGTTGGCGCAGACGCTTTTGCACGAGAAGGACTACGATGCGGCGGATGCAATTGGCGAACGGCTGGCCGGATTTGCCGAGGCGGATGCCCAGGAGATGGTGCGCCGAATCAAGTTTGTGCGGAATCCTGTTCAGCTGAAGGCCGTGGTTCGTCCGGGAGCGGGTTCGGCGCGTGGCGCTGTGCGTCCGGGTGGCGCGTCTGGCGAGCGCGCCCAGTCAGATGGCGGGGTTTCCCTTGCCCAGGTGGTGATGTCGGCCGTGAAGGCGGAGGCGGCGCTCATTCGCGACCTCTATGCCAAGAACGTGGTGGACGCTTCGGCCGCGGAGGTGGTGCAGCGGCATTTGGGCGGGTTGCCGGAGGCCACACGTCCGTTTCTCGTTTCCGCGCTGGCGATTCTTGAAAAAGAGAGCGGAGGTCTTGGCGAGAGGGCGGCGGTGTACATGGCTGACGCGGCGTCCGCCCCCCCGATTCCCCTGCAGGCGTTCATGCCGTCGGCGACGCTCGTGCGGCAGCTCCCGGAGGAGATTGTGCGCGTGCGCGGGGCGGTGCCGTTCGGGCGGCTGGGCGACACGTTGCTTGTGGCGGTGCTGAACCCGCTGGACACGGAGTTTCACGCGGAGGTCGAGCGCCTGGCGGGCTGTCCCTGCCGGTTCTTCCTTGCCGACCCCCATACCACGGAGGACTTCCTTGACAAGTTCTTTGCCGAGAATGCGTAGGTCGAAACGCGGTGTCACGCTCGTCGAGGTGATGTTGGCGGCGTCCATCCTCGCGCTGATGGTCCTCGCGCTCTTCGAGGGCATAACCGTTTCCGCACGCATCGCCCGCGAGAACGCCGAATACCTGCAGGCGGACGCCTACGCCTTCGATCTCGCCTGGAAACGGTACAACGAGCGTTATCAGGCGCTGCGGAATTTCGTCTCCGTGTCCGCGCCCGAGAGGGCTTTTGCCCCCGAGGACATCACGGAAGAGGCCGCTCCCATGCTCTACCGCGCGGATTCCCCGGCAAAGTCGTACACGACGATTACGCGCATCTCCGATCCGAATGATGCGACCGTCGAACTGGGTGTGCTGATTTCCGTCGACGTGGAATGGGGAAGGGCCGGCGCGCGCCAGAGGCTGTCATCCACGCATACGGCGACCGTGTTCAAGAGTGGTTCGGAGGACGGGTGATGGAGCGCGTCAGGTCCAGATGCGGCTTCACCCTCGTGGAGCTGATGGTGGCTGCGACGCTCTTTTCCGTCGTCCTTGCGGCCATGGGCAGCGCATTTGTCGGCGGTGTGCGCCTTTTGAAGGTGACGTTTGCCACGGTGGAGATGTCGCTCCAGGCACGAGAGCTGCGGGACCGTCTTCTGTTTCGTGCGGCGCCGGCGCATCACGACACGGCCTGGGCCGGGCTTCTCTCCGGCACGAACGGCACGGACGTCCTTGAAGGCAACGCCACGAAGATACGCATGCACTGTCCCGCGCTGAAGAACGTCAACGGGGCGACAGCCAGCCAGACGATCGAGCTGACGTTAAGGGATTACGGCACGAAGAGATGCCGGTTCTTCAGCGAGGACCGCTTCGACGAAAGATGGCCGCATCGCTGGCTCAATCCCGGAGGGTTGAACCTCTTGGCCGACTCGGCCACGAAGGTTCCGCTCGTCTGGGCGCGCAAGGCGGACAATTCCGAAGACCATTCGCGTTTTTACATTCGGCTGACCGGCCGGACGGCGGTGGCCGGATTCCCGATTCGGCACGACGAACGCATCGTTGTGCCCGTGTTCAAACGGCAGCAGGAAACGCCGAAGGACGGGAGGGGGGGGCTGGATAGATGAAGGATCGTCGTTCTTCCAGCGGATTCGTGTTCATTTTCTCGCTTATTCTTGCGTTTTGCGCGGGAGTGATTCTTGCGGGGACGATCGGCTACGTCTCCTTCGCCGCCAGGCGGAGTTCCATTTCAGCAGCGCGCTCCAGCTGCCGTCTTGCGGCGATGAGCGCCATCGAGAAGGTGAAGAATGACGTCTACCTGGCCTTCAAGAAGCGCATGGGCAACAAGTCGGTCCTTGGAATGCATGTCTACGACTGGTTTACCGTGGGCTGGTCGCCCACGGGGCTGGGATCGGACAATTTCCGCGTGAACTTCGACACGTCCCTGAACCCGCTTCGCGCGCGGCTGGGCGGTTTCACCGACCTGCGTGTGCGCCTGCGGTCGGCGCCCGTCAATGCAGTCAATCGCGCAGAGGTCACGTTTTTTGCGACGGCGTCCCGCATGACCGGCAGCGGCGCGCTGGCGTCCGTGACCATCGCCGAGCGGGTGTCGTTCGGCGTTGACCGCTCCAAGGTGTTCGACTATGCCTATTTCGTGAACAACTACGGCTGGTTCGAGGGGTCCACGATCACGGCCAACGGCGGCGTGCGCGCGAACGGCGACATGTCCCTCTCGCAGAGTCCGAAGGTGAACGGGGACGTCTATGCCGCCGTCAACGAGGAGCTTGGCGTGCCCGGCGACATCAAGAACGGCACGGGCACGATGGACAACAAGAACACGTATCGCGGCTCGCAATACGGCACTTCCAACCGGGCGCGTCCGCTCCAGAAGTCGCCAGACGACGGCGGCTACAACGCGCCGGACACCGTGACCGCCGCAGACCTCACGGCGCGTCTCCACGGCAATCTCTCAGAAGGGCTGGACATGCCGTGGATATCGGGCCTCAACGACTACATCAACTACGGACAGGAGGTCGAGATGCAGTCGACGCTCTCGCAGGGCGGGGTTTACTACATCGACAACCGGACGTCCAACAGGAACGGCGCCAACTACGGCTATTACCAGGGCACAGGGCCGTCCGGCAACGCCTCCCTGCCGGACAATCACGCGCTGGTGCTGGAGGGCACGCAGGCGAACCCGATCCGCATCAACGGCCCGGTCGTGGTGTCCAACGACGTGGTGATCAAGGGTTTTGTGACTGGCCAAGGCACAATCTACTCGAGCCGCAACATCCACATCGTCGGGAACATCCAGTACGTGAATCCGCCCAACTGGGCGAACAAGGAGGCCGCATCGGGAAACGGGAACTCCACGAAGGACCTCCTCTGCCTCGCCGCAAAGGGAAACATCGTGATGGGCGACTGCACGGCGTCCGGCTGGCTCGACACGACCCTCAAGAAAGTGCTCACGCAGAGGCCCTACGTGCAGCCCTACGCCTGCGCGCAGGCGGACGACGGGTCGTGGATTGACGGCGACATCGGGTATCCCAGGGCCGGCCAGAACGTTTTCGAGGGAAACTATACGGCGACTGACGGCGGGAACAAGGTGACGCAGCAGGCGGTTTACAGACAGGAACGGGACCGGTGGGGGCGCCTGCAGAACGTCTTCGACCATTACGAATACAAGTCCGCGACGGGCCGCCGCTACTATGACAGCGTCGTGCCGCCGCACGAGATATCCTCGCGCGCGTCCACCATCACGCAGATCGACGCCGTCCTCTACAACAACCACGGCATCTTCGGGAAGCTGGGCCAGTGCACGATCAACGGTTCGCTTGTGTGCCGCAACGAGGGCATGATCTTCAGCGGCAAGCTCTACCTGAACTGGGACTACCGCCTCTACTCCGAGTCCCCTGAAAACGTGATGAACAAGCTCGTGGGCATGCCCCTGGGAACGGGCAAGCCCATTGTCCAATTCTGGCAGGAGGTGCCGGACGAATGGAATGCGGACTAGGCGATGATCGAGGCAAACGACAATATCGACTTGGTGACGATGCGCCGGCAGCAGGATTTCAGCCGTGCGCAGGAATCCTACCACCGTGCCGTCACGGAGGGCCGGCTGGCCGTGCGGTCGCGGCAGGAGGAGGCCGCCGACGGGAGGGCCGCGCGGTCGCAGCCGGGGGAGGCCGCCGACGGGAGGGCCGCGCTTGTCGCGGCCGACTCGGGTGGCGCGGGTAGGTCGGTCGCGACAGGCGCGACCCTCCCGGAGGCTGTGTCGGCCGATCCCGAGGCCGCATGGCGGCATACGCGATTGGCGATCACGGCCGGCCTTGTCGTGCTGCTGCTTGTCATCTGGATCTGGCAGAAAAGGACGGGGAGGTAGCAGGTGTTTCTTGAGACGTTGAGAAAGAAGAAGGGCGTGCTGCACATGGTTCGGCATTCGATCCGCACGCGCTATTCCCTGGCGACGGCCTTTTTCCTGCTGTTGATCCTGGGATTGTTCTACGTCGGCGGGCGCATCGTGCTCGTGCATCTCGTGAAGGACGCCGAGACGAAGGTCCGGGCGATCGGTTCGGACATCAACCGCATGGCCCTGCGCAACGTCAGGAAGGTCAAGCAGCACCTGGACGCGCTTCCGCCCGAACAGACGGCGCTTCCCGTCAACACGTACCTTGGCGTCTTCGACGGCATCCATGTGGCGCTGGCCATGCGGCTGGACGCCGACGGACGGTTTGTCGAGGGGTATGTGGCCGGGGGCCATTCGGGGGTAGCTCTCCGTGCAGAGGACGTGGCTGCGTACAAGAAGCATTTCCCGGTCTGGGTCCAGTCGTGCGAGGAGAACAACGGGCGGGTGGCGGCCCCCCTGTCCGCAAATCTGCTTCGCCTGCGCGGCACCTCCTACTACGTGGCCATGATCCAGGGGGCGGACTGCCGCTTCCTTGTGCTGGGCACGCCGTTCGACACGTCGCGCTTCTCGGCCCAGATGAACGAGGTGTTCGCGGGGATGGAGCTGCACGTCTCCTCCAACCGCCCGGAGTCGAGCGTGCCCGAGACGCACGTGAAGCCCAAGAAGGAGTCGTCGCAGTCGTTTGGCCTGTCGGCGATGGTATCGGAGGCGTTCGAGTTCTATTCGGGCGGGTTCTGGAAGCTGGGCGAACAGCCGGTCGAGGCCGTCTACACGATCCGCGACATCGCGGGACAGCCCGTGTCGCGCCTGTCCGTCTCCCTGCCGCAGACGTTCTCCAACGCGGCGGGATCCGCCATCGGACGGCTCACGCTGTTCGTGAGCGTCGTCGGCATCATTCTCGTCCTGCCCATCTTCTGGCTCCAGAGCCGGTTGCTGCTCAATCCGCTGACGAAGATGACGAACTGCCTGCGGCATGCCCGCGAGCACTGTGGCGAGGCGGACTGTCCGCGCCTCGACTGGCGCGGGGACGACGAATTCGCCGAGCTGGCCTTCTCGGTCAATGCGCTGATCGAGGCGATTTCCAGCCGCACGGTGGCCATCGCCCAGGTGGAGAACCGGCAGAAGGCGCTGATCCACGGCCTGCCGGACGGCCTCCTGATTTTCGACCGCCAGCACCGGCTTGTCTCGGTCATCAAGCAGCCGGACGTCGTCGAACCCATGCCGGGCCTGGCGGAGGGCAGGCCCATTGACGTGACCGTGTTCGGGCGGCCGGGCGTGGATGCGGTCGGACAGGCTGTCGACGCCGTGTTCACGTCGGGCGGCGTGCAGAGTTTCCTGCTCGACACAGGGCGCGGGCGCCATGCGCGCTATTTCGACGTGCGTCTCGCGCGCATGGACGACCTGTTCGCGCTTGCCATCGTGCGGGACGTGACGGAGTACACGCAGGAACACGCGCGCCGCCTTGCCGCCGAGACGCGCCTTTCGCACACGCGCAAGCAGGAGTCGCTCACGCTGCTCGCCGGGTCGATCGCCCACGACATGAACAACGTGCTGGCCGCCGTCAACAACACGCTCGAGATCACTTGGCTGGAGGAGGAGGACCCGCTGATCGTCGATGCGCTCAACACGATCCGCGAGGCCGTCCGCCGCGGAACGGCCATGACGCGCGAGCTGATGGCGTTTGCCGGCGAGACGAAAATCGCGCTCAAGGCCGTCTCCCCTGTCGAGATCCTGCGCGACGCGCAACATCTCGTGGCCGGCATCGTGGGCGAACATGTCACGGTCACCTATGAAGTGGCGGAGCGGCTGCCGGCCGTGGACGTCGACACGGACCAGATCTGGAAGGTGTTCCTGAATCTCGTCAAGAATGCCAACGAGGCGATGGAGGGGACTGGCGAGATCGACATCTCCGTGCGGCCGTTCACGATGACGGAGGACGCCGTCGAGGAATTCGTCGCGGCCAAGCCGCTCCTGCCGGACGAGGGCGTCGTGTTCCAGTTCACCGACACGGGCCCCGGCATCAAGCCCGAGTTGCTGAAGCGCATGTTCGACCCGTACGTCTCCACGAAGTCTTCGGGGCGCGGGTTCGGACTGGCAACGGTCACGTCGATCGTCGACGCCCACCACGGCGGCATTCGCGTGACGTCCACGCTGGGTGCCGGGACGAAGTTTGAGATCTACCTTCCGGCGTCGAAGACGGTGCTGGCAACCGAGACGCAGAAGATCAGGCTGACGCAGTCCGCCCGGATGCGCCGTCCAACCCTGCCGACGAGGGGTGGCACGCGCGAGATACTTGTCGTGGACGACGACGTGACACTGCTGAAGGCCACGGCGATCCTGCTGAAGGTCTTGAAGTACAGCGTCTTCACCGCCACGGGACACCGCGATGCGCTGGACGTCTTCCGCAGCCATGCGCCCAATCTCAAGTGCGTGCTGATGGACGCCAACCTCGGGGAGACGGACGCCGTGCGCCTCTTGAGCAGCTTCCGCACGATTGCCCCGGGCATCCCAGTCGTCATTTCGTCGGGATACCCCGCTGAAAAGATTCGCGCGCAGTTCGCCTCGCAGCCCTTCAACGCATTCCTCGCCAAGCCCTACACCCTGGCCGAGCTCCAGGAAGTTCTCGATTCCCTCGCATGAGGGAGCGCCGAATTCGCGCCGCTGCAAAATTTCTTTTGCAAAAATGCGAAAACGCACAGGCGTTCGTACGTTGGTCGGGGCAGATTTGCGCAAGCTGAGGCGGTTCTTGCGGTTTGGCACGGGATGTGCTATGATATAAACGCGCAACTGGCATGGTGTCGGTTGCAACAAACAAAAAAAGGAACACAACCATGAAAAAGAGAATGAAGAAGGGTTTTACCCTCGTTGAAATCATGATCGTGGTCGCCATCATTGCCATTCTGGCAGCAATCGCGATCCCGAACTTCGTCAAGTACCGCAAGGAGTCGCAGCAGGCGACGTGTGAGCAGACCCGTGCTCAGATTGTTACGGCAGCGGAAAACTGGGGTTCCAAGACCGCGAACGCAAGTGCGACAACGGTTAGCTTGAATGACCTCGCCCCGACGGACGGTTCTGGATACTTCAAGAACGTGCCGAAATGCCCTTCGGGCGGCACCTATACGATTACAAAGAACCAAACCTCCGGTGCTTGGGAATGTACGTGCAGCGAAAATGATCACAAGGTTGCGGCTGATGCCGGCACCGAAACTCCAGCTGGCGGCTGAGTCTTGCCTTGTCCTATCTGCCCTGGGGTGACCTGGGCGGTGTCGATGAAAGCTGCCGGACGTCTGGCAGCTTTCATTGTTGATTGGCCGCGACAAGCGCGGCCGCTCCCGTTGTTGGCCGCGACAAGCGCGGCTATTTTTGGTATACTAACAACCGTGACCTACGCATTGAGAAAACTGATTGCCTTCGTGTTCCTCGGCGGGATGTTCTGGTTCATCTATCAGGACCTGGACAATCTCGACAAGCCGTGGTTCATGCACGCGCTTGGTCTGATCACGATTTCCTTTGCCTTCTTCTGGCTGCTCATCCCGATGGCCGTTGTCAAGCTGCGAATCCGCCGTCGTCTCAAGCAGAACAGGGAGCGATACGAGAAATGGCTTGCCGACGGCGGCGTTGCGTTGATTCGTCCGCGTCCGGCGCAGAAGGTCAGGCTGACTCCCGTCGATCCCGACGAGCAGGCGTTCTTCCATGAGAAGGGCACGCTTTACGTTGCCTCAGACGCGGAATCCGGTGGGGCGCACGTGCCGAGTGCGCCGCCTGTGGGCGACCTGGCCGCTCGCCCCCTTGGGCGGCCAAGCGACGTGGCGTTTCCCGGACACCGGAACAAGGGGCACGTATGCCAGCGCACGCATTGTTACTTCACGAACCGCCGCATCGTTTTTGCGGGTAAGGGCCTCGACATCAGCATCCCCCTTGCAAATCTCAAGAAAACAATCGTGACGCCCGGGGGAATCGTATTTGAAACGGAATCCGTGCGCTATGCCTTTACGTTCCAGAATCCGCTCGTTGCGGCAGACGTTCTTGAATGCGCCAGAGCGTGATGATCACGAACCACTGCTATCCCAGCTCGCCTTGGGCGGGGCCTTGTCGCGCCATTCCTGAAGGGAGATCACGTTGCCGGCCTTGGCGTTGTTGGCGAGATAGGACTCTGCCACGTATTCTCGCTTCTCCTTCATTTGGGCCAAAAGGCTGCGAATCTCCACGGCCGCATCGTAGCAGATGTCCAAGACCTGCTTTTGCAGTTCGGGGTCGGTATCTGGCATCTTGAGCAGTTCAATGCTGCTGAGAAGTACCTGTGCTGGCTGCCCGAGGGCGTGGCAGAATCCCGCAAGGGACTCCATCACGACCTTCGACCGCTCAACCTGCACCTCTGCCAATGCGAGGCGGTGGGCTATTTCATCTTTCGTCTCATCAGCCATGAAAAACTAGCAGCACATTTCGTACCAAGGGACCGTTGACGCATGGCATGGTTTTTGCTACACTTTGTTTTGGATGAAACTGCAATTGACAAAGACAAAGACGGTTGAGATTGACTTCTCTCGGCTGGGCGGCAGGCGAAAGCCCCTGTTGGATGTCACGGGCGTTGCCTTGAACACGGGCGACGCGCTAGGTTGTCCGGCCGTTCGTCTCGTCCACAAGAAAGGCGGATGGCATGTTGTGGCGGCGGGGTTCGTGGCGGCACCGGCCGATCCGTTCCCTGCGTCGTGGGAAGACGCCAACAGGGCCCAGATGACGTGGTCGCTGCCGGTTGCCTTCCAGGCGCCGCACGCGGCGCTGGCCGTTCAGTCGCCGAACATGTTCACGCGTCAGACCACGGTAGACGCGCTGACGACCGATCTCGTCCAGACGGCTCCGAAGGTGACCGGAACCCCGCCTCCCCGCAAGCTGGGCGTGCGTCGCCTTGAGAAGAAGCCTGCGGTCTCTGCGGAGAAGCCCGCCGAGTCAACGTCCGGCAGGGCGCCCGTCGATGTTACGCCGGGCGTTCCCGCGCAGGCGGACGGCGTGCGTTTCGTGACCCAGCCGCTTGCGGAGGCTCCGTTTGTGATCCAGTCTGGGCTGCCGGAGTTCCAGTTGCTCTGGCTTTCGCACCTGCTGCCCGAGGGGCGGCGTCCCACGGCGGCGTCGATCCAGACGCTTCCGTCGGCGCTTCTGGCCTCGTTGTGCGAGCAGCCCGCGTTCAACGCGGCGGGCGGCACGGCGTTTGCGATCTACGTGATGCGGTCTGCCGTCTATCTGGCGGGGTACAAGGACGGGCGGCTGATGCTGTTCCGGTCCTGTCCCGGCGTGGCGGGCTGGGAAATGCTCCGCGAGGGCGTGAAGCTGCGCCTGGGCCTGGAGGAGGAGATGGTGGACGAGATCCTCGACGATGCGCTCATTGACCCGCGCAGCGCGATGGAGCCGTTCGTGCGTCCCGTCCTGCAGCAGGTGGAGATTTCGCTCGACTACCTGCAGAACCGGCACAACCTGCGGATCGACAAGGTGTTCATCATGGGTCTGCCGTCTGGCGCGCGCTACTGGAGCCAGATGGCGGAGGAGACGCTGCGCATGCCGCTTGTCGCTCCGTCGGTGTTCGACGGTCTCGTGCTGCCGCCGAAGAATCGTGAACTTGCGGAGATGACGCCGTCGAAGTCGCAGGCGTTTCTTGCGGCGCTCGGTGCCGCCCGCGCAGCCATGGAGGAGCAGGCATGAAGGCGCCGAATCTCCATCTGAACCTGTTGCACGCGAGCGAACGCCAGTCGTCCTCGCCGGTGCGCCTGCGCGTGATGCTGCCGGTCTTCGCCGTGCTTGCGTGCGTGGGATGTCTCGTGTGGTGGGGCGTGCTCGCCGGGCAGCTGATGCTCGCCAAGATGCAGAACGACTCCCTCCGGAAGGACCTCGCCGCCAAGAAGGCCGTGCACGGCGGCATCCTGCAGCAGATGACGGCCGAGCGCGAGATGCGGGCCGAGCTGGACCAGCTGACGATGTACGCCCACGGGCGCCGCACGTACGGCGACCTGTTCAGGCGGTTCGCCGAGTCCGTGCCGGAGGGCGTGCAGCTGCTGGCGCTGGAGATTCCCGAACCGCCCGTGCAGAACCTGCTGCCGCCCGGCGCCAAGCCGGGACCGGCGGTGAAGCCGCTGCTGGGCCCCACGAACACGGTTGAGACCGTGGCCCTGCGCGTGATCGGCCGCACGGTGAAGGAGAAGCCCGTGGAGGCGCTGATGAAGGCACTGGAGGGCCCGGCCTTCACGAACGCACTGGTCATCGCCAAGAAGGTGCCGGCCGCCCAGGCCAGTCCGCGGATCCGTTCGTTCCACCAGGAGTCCACCGCTTCGGGCGAGGGTGAGCGTCTGCTGGCGTTCGACATCGAGTACCGCTGCGTGGAGAGGAGGTTCGAGAAATGAAGTCGGAGACGTTTCAGGACCCCTCGGCGCTGATGAAACGCGCGCTGTTCCAGTCGCTGGCGATCGGCGTCGTGGCCGTGGTGCTGTACATGTTTTGCGTGGAACCGTGCCAGACGTCCCTCGCGAAGGCGAAGAAGGAGCACGCGGCCCTCCAGGCCCAGCAGGTCCAGATGGTGCGCGACCTGAAGGGGGCGGATCAGGTGAAAGGCCGTCTGGACGCGCTTCAGGGCGAACGCAAGGCCTATCTGGACGGCCTGCTGGAGCCCTTGCTGGAGTCTTATGCGATGCGCGCGAAATCGCTGCTCGATCCCCTGGCCGCCGACGTGGGGCTGACGGTCGGCGACTATGCGGAGCTTCCGGTGCGCCGACTGCCCCTGCCGCAGCCGATGTCGCCGCAGCTCTATGCGCGCAAGCCCATCCGCATGACCTGCACGGGGTCGTACGCGACGATCGTGTCGTTCCTCCTCCGCGTGGAGGAGAAGATCCCGCTCGCGTCGCTGGAGGCCTTTTCCCTCAAGACCCAGAAGGATCCAGACAACCAGACGGCGACGTTCGTGTTCGAATGGCCGATCAAGGGCGAAAACACGGCCGTCGCCGCCGTGAAAGGAGGCGTGAAGAAATGAGGCGTCTGCTGTTTGGATTCATGTTGTGTGCGGGCATGGCGCTGCTTGCCGCCGACGGAGTTTCCACCAACGGCGTGCGCAACCCGTTCTGGCCGATGGGATACGAGGGCGAGCGCGAGACGATCTCACCCGGCGTGCGCGCGCGGCCGAAGAAGCCCGCGGCGTCGGCCAAGAAGGCGCCGCCGCGTCCGGCGATCACCGCCGCCGAGAGGGCCGCGCGCGCGGCCGCCGAGAAGGCGGCGAAGGAGGCGGCGGAAAAGGCCGCGCGGGAGAAGGCCGAGAGAGAGGCCGCCGCGCGCGCGGAGGCCGAGCGGAAGAAGCGCGAGATCACGGGCGCCCACTGGGACGCCGCGCGGGCGGCCCTGAAGTTCGGGGGTCGCGTGAAGCTGCGCGAGGAGGACGTGCTCCAGAACACGAGCATCGTCATCAACGGAAAGGTCTATGCGGATGGCGACCTGGTGTCGTTCACCCACAACTCGCGCCGGTACACCTGGCGTGTGGAGGGACTGACCGACCGGAACACGCTGAAGCTCGTGCGCATCCGCGCGAAGTACATTGAAAAGACCGGCGAGGCCGGCACGAAGTCTGACAAAGGAGTCAAGCCATGAAACTGAAAGTCGAAATCCTGCTCGCACTCGCCGCGATGTGCGGCGTCGTCTGCGCCGCCGAGCCTGAGAAGAAGGCGGCGGCGAAGCCCGCTTCCGCGCCGGCCGTCGCGATGACCGAGGCCGATGAAATCGACCTCGACAAGCTCGACGACTCCGCCGACGCCGCGCGGAAGGCGCCAACGGTGAAGCTGGCGCCGCCGCCGGCCGCGTCCGCGCCGGCCGCGACGAACGCGACGGCGAAGGCCGAGTCCGCTGCGGACGTGCCGGTCGCCACGGGTCTCGTGGACATCGCCTGCGACGACGCGACGCTCGCGGACATCCTGCGCCAGTTCCGCCGGACGACGGGGGCGAACATCATCTCGGCCGATTCCTCCAACCTCCAGCAGCGCGTGTCCGTGTCGCTCCGGCACGTCCCGTGGCTGGACGCGCTGCAGGCCATCCTGAACTCGAAGAAGTTCCGCCTCGAGCCGCGCGGCGGCATCTACTTCGTGAGCGAGGACAGGCAGCTGGAGCCGGTGTTCACGCGCACGTTCATCCTGAACCACGCCTCGGCGAAAGAGCTGGCCGAACTGTTCAACACGACCTTGGGCGCCTCGGGCACGCGGGACCCCAAGACGGGCCGGCCGAAGGCCGGGCAGATCGCCACGGCGTTCGAGGGCGCGAACGTGGTGGTGGTCACGTCCACCGAGAAGGTCCTCTCCGACTGCGAGCAGATCATCCGCTCCGTCGACAAGGCCGTTCCCCAGATCTACATCGAGGCGCGCTTCATCGAGGTGTCGAACGAGGCCATGCACAAGCTCGGCCTGCAGTGGAACCAGCTTGAAAGCTGGGGCGCGACCGTCAAGAACCTCGAAGGCGGCTGGTCGTACAACAACGGCCGCGTCGGCAGCTACGGCACGCGCGTGACCAGTTCGTCCTCGTCGTCCTCCTCCAGTTCCGACGGCTCAGGCGGCACGACCGGCTCCTCGTCGGCGAGCCAGACGGTCGAGGCCATCACCCCTACGGGCGTGGGCAACGCCATCTCGGGCTCGTCGTTCAACCGCAGTGCCGAGGACATGGCCTGGCGCAACGCGCGCGGCTTCTCCGGACAGCTTTCGGTGGACGACTTCCGCCTGGCCATGAGCGCGTTTGAGCAGATGGACGACGTGAAGATCTTCTCGAATCCGAAAATCATCGTCTCGAACGGCAAGGAGGCATGCGTGGACATGACCACGAAGTTCCCGAACGTCCGCGTGCAGGCCACGCGCAACACGTCGAACGGCTCCGACTCCCTGGACATCTCCACCCAGCTTGAGGCCATCCCCGGCGAGGACAAGCTGATGTTCGCGAAGGAAGTGTTCTTCGGCTGGGGCATCACGCTGTCCGTCAAGCCCCGCATCTCGCCCGACGGCCTGATCAACGTGGAGATCATCCCCACGATCAGCCAGCTCGACACCGATGTCACGCCCACAGGCTTCTACCAGGTGAAAGGCGGCGACTCGTCCGCCTACTCCTCCTATCCGATCATCCAGGTCAAGCGCCTGACGACGGACTTCACGATGAAGGACGGCGCGACCGCCGTGATCGGCGGCCTGTCGAAGACGACCGAGGAGGACATCGACTCCGGCATCCCCTACCTGCGGAAGATTCCGTGGATCGGTCCGAAGCTCTTCGGCTGGAAGAGCCGCGGCAAGGTCCAGAAGGAAATCATCGTGTGCGTGACGCTCGGCATGGCCGATCCTGCCGACCTCCCTGCCGACGTGGGGCTCCCGAAGAACGCGGTCGTCGGCCGCGAGTACATCGCCGGGCGCAAGTTCGAGCCGGGCGACCGTGCGGGCGGCCTGGCGGACGTGATGTCGCTCGACATGCGTGCAATCGAGGAAAAGCAGGCGGACAACACGCGCGGTCCCGGCACGGTGACGATCACGCCCGTCGTCGAGTCTGGCAAGTAAAGGAGAGTGGGGGGAAGTTTGATGGCCGACGTTCCGGGTTTTGACTATGACAAGGTCCTTCAGGCGTGTCCCGTCGTGCTGGGCATGACGGAGAACTCGCCTGAAGACGTGTTTTCGCGCCTGTTCGACGCGCTTGTGGAAACGGGCAGCCTGCCGGCGGCCCTGCGCGAGCCGGCGCGGGCCGCCGTGAACGCTCGCGAAGCGGCCGGCTGCACGGCGCTCGCGAACGGCATCGCCATTCCGCATGGTTATCTGGAAGAGGTGAAGAGTCCCATTGCCGCAATCGGCATCCATCCCCACGGCGTGGACTGCTCGTCCATCGACGGTCTGCCCACGCGCATCTTCATCTTGCTCCTGAACCACATTGGTTCGCGCGACCATATCCGCTTTCTGGCGGCCGTCAACCGCCGCCTGATCATCCCCGAGGTCCGCGCCGCCATTCTCGTGGCCCAGACCCGCGAGGAAGTCCTTCGCCTCCTCGCCGGCTGACGGTTGCCGCTTCCGCCGGGTCGATGTCCTGCGAAATTCCCTTGCCCGCCATAATCTTACCCTTGCCTAACAAGGGGCAGTTATGAGATAATTTAACCTACATCCGCACAGGAGAGGTATTTCCATCCAAAAAGGAAGAAGAAAATGAGCAAACAGTTAGAGACGATGACGCCAGAACTAAGGGCGTTCATCGAGGAGTGGAAGACGAAGCCGGGCAACCTGATCATGGTGCTGCACCGTGTGCAGCAGACCTACGGCTACATTCCCCGCGAAATCGCCATCGAGACGAGCGAGATCCTGGGCGTGCCGTTGGCCAAGATCTACGGCGTCATCACGTTCTACAACTTCTTCCGCCTGCGGAAGGCCGGGAAGTACAACATCCAGGTGTGTCTCGGCACGGCGTGCTACCTGCGCGGCGGCGACGACGTGCTCAAGGAGTTCGAGAAGCAGCTGGGCGTGGGCCTGAACGCGACGACCCCGGACGGCATGTTCTCCGTGGAGGCGGTGCGCTGCCTCGGCTGCTGCGGCCTCGCGCCGGTGGCGGTCGTGAACGGCGAGGTCCATGGCAAGCTCTCGACGAAGGACGTCGAGAACATCATTGCGAAGTACTGTGCTGAAGGCTGAAAGGAATAAGAAAATGGCAAAGTTGACATTGGCAGACCTGCGCAAGATGCGCGAGGAGAAGCAGCAGGCGATGGAAATGCGCGACGCGTCCAACAAGGACGTGCAGGTGATCGTGGGCATGGGCACGTGCGGCATCGCCGCCGGCGCCAAGGACACGTTCACGGCGCTCGTGAACACGATCAACGAGAAGGGACTCACGAACGTCCTCATCCGCCAGACGGGCTGCATGGGCCTGTGCCACTCGGAGCCGACCGTGGAGGTCGTCGTCCCGGGCATGCCCACGGTAATCTACGGCAACGTGGACGCGGCGACGGCGAAGGACGTGGTCGAGAAGCACATCGTCGGCCACCAGCTGATCGACGACAAGATCCTCGACCGTCCGTCCATTGACATCATCAAGAACGGCTAAGGAGCACGACAATGGCATACGAATCATACGTTCTTGTGTGCGGCGGCACGGCGTGCTGCTCGGGCGGCGGCACGACCGTCGTCGAGGAGTTCAAGAAGGAACTCGAGGCCGCCGGCCTCAAGGACAAGGTACAGGTGGTCGTGACGGGCTGCCTCGGGTTCTGCGAGCAGGGCCCGATCGTGAAGATCCTCCCGCAGGGCACGTTCTACGTGCAGGTGAAGGCCGAGGACGTGAAGGAGATCGTGGCGGAGCACCTGGTGAAGGGCCGCGTGGTGCAGCGTCTGTGCTACGACCCCGAGCAGGCGAAGAAGCTCGTCGCGGAGGCGAACATCCCGTTCTACCAGAAGCAGTACCGCATCGTGCTGCGCAACTGCGGCATCATCGACCCGGAGAAGATCGAGGACTACATCGCGCGCGACGGCTACAAGGCCATCGAGAAGGTGCTCTTCGAGATGACGCCGGAGCAGGTGGTCGAGGAAATCCTGAAGTCCGGCCTGCGCGGCCGCGGCGGCGCGGGCTTCCCCACCGGCATGAAGTGGAAGTTCGCCCAGCAGCAGCCGAAGGGCCAGAAGTACATGGTGTGTAACGCCGACGAGGGCGACCCCGGCGCGTACATGGACCGCTCCACGCTGGAAGGCGATCCCCACTCCATCCTCGAGGCCATGACGATCGCCGGCTACGCGATCGGCGCCTCCAAGGGCTTCATCTACATCCGCGCGGAATACCCGCTCGCCATCGAGCGCCTCCAGATCGCCATCAAGCAGGCGCATGAGCTGGGCCTCCTCGGCGAGGACATCCTCGGATCGGGCTTCTCGTTCGACATCGAGCTCCGCTTCGGCGCGGGCGCGTTCGTGTGCGGCGAGGAGACGGCGCTCCTCCAGTCCATCGAGGGCAACCGCGGCATGCCGAAGCCGCGTCCGCCGTTCCCGGCCGTGAAGGGCCTCTGGGGACGTCCCACGGTGATCAACAACGTCGAGACGCTCGCGAACATCCCCGTCATCATCAACAAGGGCGCCGACTGGTTCAACAAGATCGGCACCGCGACGACGAAGGGCACGAAGGTGTTCGCGCTCACGGGCAAGGTGAACAACTCGGGCCTCATCGAGGTGCCGATGGGCACCACGCTCCGCGAGATCATCTTCGACATCGGCGGCGGCATCCGCGGCGGCCACCAGTTCAAGGCGGCCCAGACGGGCGGTCCTTCCGGCGGCATCATCCCGCCCCAGTTCCTCGACACGCCGATTGACTACGAGTCGCTCGCGAAGATCGGCTCGATCATGGGTTCCGGCGGCCTGATCGTCATGGACGAGACGGACTGCGTGGTGGACGTGGCCCGCTTCTACCTCGACTTCACGGTCGACGAGAGCTGCGGCAAGTGCGCGCCGTGCCGCATCGGCGGGCGCAAGCTCCTCAACTACCTCAAGAAGATCACCGACGGGCGCGGCACCGAGCAGGACATCAAGGACATGCAGTCGATCTGCGACGCGATGAACAAGGCGTCGCTCTGCGGCCTCGGCCAGACGGCCTCGAACCCGGTGCGCTCCACGCTCCGCTACTTCATGGACGAGTACATGGAGCACATCAACGACAAGAAGTGCCGTGCCGGCAAGTGCTCGAAGCTCATCCAGTACAAGATCGACCCGGCCAAGTGCAAGGGCTGCACGCTCTGTGCGCGCAAGTGCCCGGCGAACGCGATCACGGGCACGGTGAAGCAGCCGCACGTGATCGACCCGGCGAAGTGCATCAAGTGCGGCCAGTGCGAGCTGAACTGCAAGTTCGGCGCGATTTCTCACGGGTGACAACCACCGGGGGAGACCAGTCTCCCCCGAACCCCCACAATAAGGAAAGGATATTTCAACCATGGAAACCGAAATGATCACCCTTGAGATCAACGGCAAGACCGTTGAGGTTCCGAAGGGCACCTCGATCCTGAACGCGGCGAAGGCCGCGCACATCAAGATCCCCACGCTCTGTTACCATCCCGATCTCCGGGCGGGCGCGAGCTGCGGCATCTGCGTGGTGCGCCAGCTCGTCCCGAGCCGCAACCCCGCCGACAACGGCAAGCTCGTGCCGAGCCCGAAGCTGCTCCGTGCGTGCTGCACCGAGGCGACGGCGGGCATGCACATCGTCACGCACGATCCCGACATCGTGCAGGTGCGCAAGACCGTCTTGGAGCTCATCCTCGCGAACCATCCGTCGGACTGCCTCCAGTGCCCGCGCTCCGGCTCCTGCGAGCTGCAGGCCATCGCGGCCGATTTCGGCATCCGCGAGATCCCGTTCCCGAAGGAAGTCATCCACCACGAGCCCGATACGTCCACGCCGTCGATCGTCCTCTACCCGGACAAGTGCATCAAGTGCGGCCGCTGCGCGGAAGTCTGCCAGGAGATGCAGAACGTGTGGGCGCTCGAGTTCATCGGCCGCGGCGAGAAGACCGTGATGCAGCCCGCCGCCGGCGTGCCGCTCGCGGAGTCGCCCTGCATCAAGTGCGGCCAGTGTTCCGCGCACTGCCCCGTGGGCGCGATCTACGAGAACGACGAGACGGCCAAGGTGTGGGCCGCCCTGCGCGACCCGGAGAAGACCTGCCTCGTGCAGATAGCCCCGGCCGTGCGCGTGGCGCTCGGCGAGGCGTTCGGCCTCGAGCCCGGCGCGCTCACCACGGGCAAGATCTACGCGGCCCTGCGCATGATCGGCTTCGACAAGGTGTTCGACACGAACTTCTCCGCCGACGTCACGATCATGGAGGAGGGCACGGAGTTCATCAAGCGCTTCACCGAGGGCGGCACGCTGCCGCTGCTCACGAGCTGCTGCCCGGCGTGGACCGACTGGATGGAGAAGTACGCCCCCGACTTCACGGAGAACTTCTCGTCCGCCAAGTCCCCGCAGCAGATGCTCTCCGCGCTCGCCAAGAGCTACTGGGCCGAGAAGAACGGCGTCGATCCCAAGAAGATCCACATGACCTCGATCATGCCCTGCACGGCGAAGAAGTACGAGATCAGCCGCGACGAGAACATGTCCGCCACCGGCCAGCAGGACACGGACGTCGTGCTCACCACGCGCGAACTCGCCCGCATGATCAAGGCGGCCGGCATCGACTTCAACGACCTCCCCGAGGAGAAAGCCGACGACCTGCTCGGCGCCTACACCGGCGCGGGCACGATCTTTGGCGTGACGGGCGGCGTGATGGAGGCGGCCCTCCGCACGGCGTACTGCCTGATCACCAAGGAGGCGCAGCCCCCGAGCATCGACTTCAAGGAGGTGCGCGGCATGGAGGGCGTGAAGACGGCTACGATCGACATCAAGGGCACGAAGGTGAACATCGCCGTCGCGCACCAGATGGGCAACGTGGAGAAGATCATCAACGAGATCCGCGAAGACCGCAGGAACGGCGTCAAGCCGCGCTACGACTTCATCGAGGTGATGGCGTGCCGCGGCGGCTGCATCGGCGGCGGCGGCCAGCCCTGCCTCGCGACGGACGCGGTCCGCGCGAAGCGCACGGCCGGCATCTACACGGACGACGAGAAGTCGACGCTCCGCATGAGCCACCTCAACCCGCAGGTCCAGGCCCTCTACAAGGACTACCTCGACGGCAAGACCGGCGCGCAGGGCGGCGAGAAGGCCCACCACCTCCTCCACACGAAGTACCACAAGCGCGACGTCTACCACTTCGAGGATGGCCGCGCTCTGGCTTAGTGCGCTGCGCGTAAGCCAGTGGACGAAGAACGCCGTCGTGTTCGTGGCGTGGTTCTTCGCCGTGGCCGACAAGGAGCAGGCCGCGCTCGCGCGCGGCTGGCGTCCTTTCGCGCTTGTGTGCGCGATGGCGCTCTCCTTCTCCCTCGTCTCCAGCGCGTTCTACCTGCTGAACGACGTGGGCGACTACGAGGCGGACCGCCTTCACCCCGTGAAGCGGCTCCGCCCCGTGGCGGCCGATCTCATCTCGAAGATCGACGCCGTTCGCGCGGCCCTCGCGCTTTTCGCGTTCGGCCTCGTGTTTCCGTGCTACCTCGTGTTCCGCCATCCCGACCGCACGTGGGGCTTCGCCGTGCTGCTCGTCTACACGCTGATGCAGTGCGCCTATTCGGGTTTTCTCAAGCGCGTGCCCTACGTGGACGTGGCGGTGATCGCCGCCGGGTTCGTGCTGCGCGCCGTCGCGGGTGCGGCGGCGATGGGCGTGCGCATCTCGCCCTGGCTGCTCGCGTGCGCGTTCTCGCTCTCGCTCTTCCTCGCGCTCTGCAAGAGACGGCACGAGAAGATCACGGCGTCCGACTCGCGCGCCGCGCTGAAGGGCTACCACCCGCGCGTGCTGGACGCGCTCATCCTCGTTGCCGCATGCGGCACGCTCGCCGTGTACACGTGCTACACGCTTTCGGCGGACACCGTGGCGCGTTTCGGCACGCGCGGACTCGCGGCTACGGCTGTGTTCGTGGCGCTCGGCATCGGGCGCTACCTGCAGCTCGTCTACGGCCCGGAGGATACGGGCCGCCCGGAGAAGGTGCTTCTCACGGACCAGATCCTCTGGTGCATCCTCGCGGGTTACGGCCTTGCGGCCCTCGGGGCCGTTCTCCTCGCGCGCGTCGGGACGTGAGACGCGAGACGTGAGACGAGATGCAGACGTGAGACAGCCGAAAATGTGATATACTATTCGCCCATGCAGCCAAACAGTCTTTTGGAACGTCTCGCGGCGCGTCGTCGGTACGGCATGCGCCCGGGGCTCTCCACGATGCGCGCCCTGCTGGACGCGTTGGGGAATCCGCAGGACTCCCTGAAGTTCGTTCATGTCGCCGGCACGAACGGCAAGGGCGCGGTCACGGCCATGATCGACGCCGTGTTGCGTGCGGCAGGATATCGTGTGTGCCGTTACACGTCGCCGCATCTCGTCTCGCTCGCCGAACGCTTCTTCGTGAACGGTGCACCTGCGTCGTCGGCGGAGCTGGACGCGGCGGCGGACGCGGTGTTTCCCGTCGTGGAGGCGTTCGAGCGCGAGAAGGGCCTTGAGGTGACGTTCTTCGAGTGTCTCACGGCAGTCGCGTTCGTGCTGTTCGCGCGCGAGAAGCCAGACTTCGTGGTACTCGAAACCGGACTCGGCGGGCGTCTTGACGCGACGAACGTCGTGTCGAACGTGCTCGTGAGCGTCATCACGCGCATCGGCCTCGATCACTGCGACTGGTTGGGCGACACGCACGCGGCGATCGCCGAGGAGAAGGCGGGCATCATCAAGCCCGGACGCCCCGTCGTATGCGGCGTGATGCCGGAGAGCGCGAAGGAGACGGTCCAGCGATTCGCGTCGTTGAACGGATCGGCGTTCTACTCGGCGACGGACCACGTGTCCGTCGTGAAGTCGTCCCCGCTCGTCGCCACCACCGCGCACCGCAACCTTCCGCCGATCGACATGGCGCTGTTCGGCGCGTTTCAGGTGGAGAATGCACTGACGGTCCTGACGGTTGTGGACGCCCTGGCGCAGGACTGCGGCGTGGCCATCCCGGACCATGCAATCGTCGAAGGGCTGGGGCACGTCGTGTGGCCCGGCCGCTGCCAGCGCGTTGAGAAGGACGGCGTGACGGTGGTCGTGGACGGCGCGCACAATCCGGACGGCGCGATGGCGCTGCGCGACTCCCTGAGACTTGCGGGCGTGAAGGAGCCGGTGGGTCTCATCGCCGGTTTCTGCGGCGACAAGGACGTGCTCGCGCATCTGCGCATCATGAGCGCGCTCGCCACGCGCGGCTGGGCGGTGCCGATCCAGAACGCCCGATCCCTCGACCCCGGCGAGGTGGCCGAGCGCATGCTCATGGCGGGCTTTGCGGAGGCGGAGTCGTGCTCGTCGCTCGAGGCGGCGTTTGGTCGCGCGCTCGCCTGGGCGCGCACCTCCGGCGGCACGCTCGTCGTCTGCGGATCGCTGTTTTTGTCGGGCGAGGCCCTTGTGGCGTTGGACGCGTTTCCCTGGGAGGTTCGCACGCCCGACATGAACGAACTCACTTTGCGGTGACTTTCCGCTTGCGTGTTCCGCGAAAAAAACTTATAATTACATCTGAAACAAACACCCTGAAAAGGATTTAGACATGAAAAAGACCCTGATGGCCCTCTGTGCGGTGATCGCGTGCGCCGCAGTTTTTGCGCAGGACGCGGAGCCTGCACCTGCTCCGACCGTGGCGCAGACCCCTGATACACGGGCGCCTTGGCCTGTGTGGCTGGCGTTCAACTCCACGAGGAACATCGACGTGGTGGGCCTTCGTCTCACGCTCCCCTACGGCGAGTGCGAGGGCGTGACGGGCGTCGACCTCGGCTTCTACGGCCGCTGCCGCTACTTCGAGGGCTTCCAGCTCAACATCCTGCGTAACGAGGCGCTGGACGTGATGGCCGGCGCACAGGGCGGCATCTACAACTCCGCCGGGCGCGCAGACCTCACCGGCCTTCAGGTCGGCCTCTGGAACGAGGCGCGCTCCCTGCGCGGCGTGCAGCTTGGCCTCATCAACGTTGCGGACACGGTGCAGGGCTTCCAGGTGGGCCTCGTCAACCGCACCGAGTCGATGTACGGCTTCCAGGTCGGCGGCGTGAACGTGATCCGCGAGAGCGAAATCGCGTTCTTCCCGATCGTCAACATCGGCTTTGACATGTTCCCGAATTACTAAGCTGTTCTCGCATGAACGTCCGTCCCTTCCCCGCCGTCCGGCCTGCGCCCGCGCAGGCCGCTGCCGTTGCGTCCGTACCGTATGATGTGGTGGATACAGCCGAGGCCCGCGCGCTCGCGGCCGGAAACCCCGTCAGCTTCCTTCACGTGTCGCGTCCCGAGATCGACATGCCGGACGGCACGGACTGCTCGTCGCCGGCGGCCTACGCGCAGGCGCGCAAGGCGCTCGACGGACTCCGCGCGTCGGGTACGCTCGTGCAGGACGCCGAGCCGCGCTTCTACGCCTACCGCCAGGTGATGGGCGACCACGCGCAGACCGGCCTCGTCGCGACGTTCGACACGCAGGACTATCTCGCGGGCATCCTCAAGCAGCACGAGAAGACGCGCAAGGACAAGGAGGACGACCGCACGCGCCACATCGAGACGCTGAGCGCGCACACCGGCCCCGCCTTTCTCACATACAAGGACGATGCGGAGGTCGACGCCCTCGTGGCCTCCGCCTGCACGGCCGCCCCCCTTTACGACTTCACCGCGCCTGACGGCATCCGCCACACGGTGTGGGCGATTCCCGCCGCGAGCAACGACGCGCTGGTAGCCGCGTTCGCGCGTATTCCCGTGGCGTACATTGCAGACGGACACCACCGCAGCGCGGCCGCGAGCCGTTACGCGCGCGAGCGTGACTTCGCCGGCGAGAGCCGCTGGTTCCTCGCCGTGGCATTCCCCGCCTCGCAGCTGAAGATCCTTCCCTACAACCGCCTTGTGGCGGATCTCAACGGCCTCGACGCCGATGCGCTCCTCGCGAAAGCGCGCGAGGTGTTCACGGTGACGGACGCCGCCGACGGTGTGCCGACGGCCGGACGCCATGCACGCATGTTCCTCGCCGGGAAGTGGTACGACCTCGCGTGGGACGTGCCCGCCGGGACGGACGTCGTCTCGTCGCTGGACGTCTCCGTGTTGCAGGACCGCTTCCTCGCGCCGGTGCTCGGCATCGACGATCCGCGCACCTCGCCGCGCATCTCGTTCATGGGCGGCGTGCGCGGAACGGACGAGCTCAAGGGCCGTGTCGAGGATGGCCGCAGCGCCGTCGCCTTTTCCATGTTCCCCGTCACGGTCGGCGAGATGATGGACATCGCCGACGCCGGGGCTGTGATGCCACCGAAGTCCACCTGGTTCGAGCCGAAGCTCCGCTCGGGGCTGTTCGTCCATGTCGTGGATTAAGTGGAAATGGATGCGCCTGCGCGCACGCATGATGCGCGAGAAGCAGTCGCCCGCGTTCATCGCGCGCGGATGGGCGATTGGCATGTTCTACGGCTGCACGATTCCGTTCGGGTTCCAGCTCATCCTCTCGATTCCCACCGCCATCCTTCTCAGGGGCAGCAAGATCGGCGCAACGGTGGGGACGTTCATCACGAACCACTTCACGATTTTCGTGATCTATCCCGCGCAGTGCTGGGCGGGCAACAAGGTGCTGGAACTGTTCGGACGCGACGTGATGTCCGTGGACAAGATTGTCGCCGAGCTCAACCGCGTCGGCTCGCTGTCTCCGCTGTCGGGTGAGTTCTGGTCCGCCCTCGGCCAGCTCGGCGGCGGGGTGATGGCGTCGTTTTTCATCGGCGGCGCGTTGCTGGCGCTCGTCTGCACGCCCCTGACATACTGGGGCGTGCTGCGTGCGGTACGGAACCGGCGCGCGCGCGTCGAGCAGCGGAGAAAAGAACGGAGAGAGAGAAGAAATGGAAACCAACCCCTGTGCTGAACGTCTGGACGAATTGATGCGCCTCGCGGCGCGCCGGCGACTGGATGCCGTCGTCGTGTTCGGCGAGGCGAACATTCGGTCGCTGACGGGCGTCGTGTGCGACAACGGCTGCCTGCTGCTGGACGTGGCCGGCGGACGCCGTGTCGTGTTCTACACGGACTTCCGCTACGTGCCGATGGTGCACCGCGTGGCCCCGTGGCTGCGCGTACGCGAGACGCGGCGCGGCCTCGGCTTCAAGGACCTGATTTACAAGGAGGGCGTTCGCCCGAAGCGCCTCGGCTACGAAAGCTCGATTACCGCGAAACGCTACCTCGAACTGAAGAAGCGCTTCCCGAAGGCCGTCCTCGTGGACGTCAACGACGACCTCCTCTCCAGGCGCGCGGTGAAGAGCGTGGAGGAGATCACGCGCATCGCCGCGGCCGTCGCGCTGAACGACGAAATCTGGTCGCTGGCGCAGAAGGAGATCAAGCCGGGCATGACGGAGAAGGCGATCCAGCGCGTGATCCAGTCCCTCATGATCGCGCTCGGCGACGGCGAGGCGTTCGAGACGATCGTCTGCGCCGGCGCGAACGCGGCGGAATGCCACCACGTGCCGGACGACACGGTGTGGCGGAAGGGCGAGCCGCTGCTCGTGGACATGGGCGTGAAGCTGGACGGCGTGTGCAGCGACATGACGCGTAACATCAAGGCCGCCCGCGACGCCGAGTACGCGAAGGTGTACGACATCGTGCTGAAGGCGAACGAGGCGGCCATTGCCGCCGCGAAGCCCGGCATGACGGCGGGAGCGCTCGACGCCGTGGCGCGAAAGCTTATCCGCAAGGCGGGCTACGGCAAGGCATTCGGGCACTCGCTCGGACACGGCGTGGGGTACGAGATCCACGAGGAGCCGTGCGCACGGCAGAAGTCGAAGACCGTGCTCGAGCCGGGCATGTGCGTGACGATCGAACCGGGCATCTACCTCGAAGGCCGCCTCGGCGTGCGCATCGAAGACCTCGTCCTCATCACCACCACCGGCTGCGAAGTCCTCTCGCACGCCCCAAAGCACTGAGATGTGGCAGGCCGCCCTGGCCTTGCATCGCTACACGAGCTTGATGGTGCGCCAGGGGCCGCGGCGCCAGCGGATCCACGTGCCGGCGCAGATCACCACGACGAAGGCGATCATCGTCGCCCACAACGCCGGCATGGTCGGGTGGAACCGGAAGACCAGGAAGACAAGCGGCAGCCAGAACGCGAACGCGCACACGAGCATCCATCCCATGACGAAATGCGTGTCGCCGGCGCCCTTGAGCGCGCCGGAGATGATCACGTCCGTCGCGTCGAACACCTGCCAGGTGGCCATCAGCGCCATCAAAACGGACCCCGTCGAGAGGAACTCCCGCCGCGCGGCGAGGGCCTGTCCGCCGGCGCCGGCGTCCGGCGCGAACATGGCGAGAATCGGTCCGTGGAAGACGACAGCCGCGGCCGACAGCACCGTGACGAACCCGACGCCGAGGATGAGCGTGCGCCGGAGCGCCAGGCGCGCCTCCTCCTCGTCACGTCGTCCCAGCGCCTGGCCGACAAGCGTCTGCGCGCCGATCCCGAACCCCGCCATCGGAGCAAACAGCAGGTAGTTCACCGAGAAGCACGCGTTCGAGGCGGCGAAGGCGACGTCGCCCACCTGTCCCGTCACGAAGACGAAAATCGTGAAGGAGGCCATGTTGAGCACTTCGTAGCCGCCGGCCGGTATCCCGTAGCGCAGAATCCGCCACATCAGCGGCGCGAGCGGCTCCTTCGCCTTGACCGGCGCGTCTGCACGCTCCCGTCGCATGTCCCTGCACACGAGGAACACGAGCACGGCAAACTGGAGCGCGAGCGCGAGGACGGTGGCGTATGCGGCACCGGCGATTCCCAGATGCGGAAACCCGCACAGGCCGAAGATCAGCAGCGGGTCGAGGGCCACGTTGAGGAGGTTGCCGAGCACGTTCACCCAGAAGACGACACGCGGCCGTCCGCGGCCCGTGAAGTACGAGGTCGCCGCCATCTGTCCGAACACGAGAAAGCCCGAGAGGAGGATGATGTCGTAGTAGCTCCGCTCCAGCGCGAGGAGCTCGGGGGACGATGCCGTGCGGGCAAAGATCCAGTTCCCCAGCGGCAGAAGCGGCAGGGTGAGCAGGCCGGACACGGCGGCCAGGACCATGCCTGCGCGGAAACTGCGCGCGCAGCTTGCGGCGTCGCCCGCGCCGTGATACTGCGCCACGAACACGCCGGAGTAGCCGACGAGGGACTGGAAGAAACTCATGAATATCCAGGCGAGCGTTGTCGCGGGGAGGACGGCCTCCAGTGCAAGCATGGAGTCTCTCGCCAGGAAGGCCCGGTCGGCGAACTGCATGAGGGCGTTGTTGGCCATGCCCAGCGCAAGCGGCCAGACAAGCCTCAACACCTCCCGGTAGGGGTGCGGTTTTCCTGTGGCGTCCATCGCCCGCCATTTTACCATATTTTATGCGTTGTTCGCATGAGAAATGTGCGTGACATAGCGGTGACGTTACACGGGGGGCGATGTGGTAAACTTCAACCGCAAGTATAGTCACCTCAAGTGGAAGGCAAGAATGAAGCTTACACGAAGATCTTTTCTCGGCGGTGCAGTGGCGTTCCCGTGGTTTGTCCCTGCGTCCGCGCTCGGGCGTGACGGCGCCGTTGCGCCGTCGAACCGCATCACCGTAGCCGGCATCGGCCTGGGCGGACGCGGACAAGGCGTCCTGCGAAGCTGGGTGCTGCCGGAGAAGGAGGTACAGTTCGTCGCCATCTGCGACGTGTGGAAGCCACGCCGTGAAGCCGTGAAGAAAATCGTCGATACGCATTACGGCAACAAGGACTGCAAAACTTACATCGACATGCGCGAGCTGCTGGCGCGTCCCGATATCGACGTGATCCACACCGCGACGGGCGACCGCTGGCACGCGGGCGTCTCCATCGCCGCGATGAAGGCGGGCAAGGATGTCTACACCGAGAAACCCGCTTCCATGACCATCCGCGAAGGGCAGGCCGTGGTAGCGACAGCAGCCAAGTACGGCCGCGTCTATCAGGCAGGAATGCAGCGCCTGAGCGAACCAAACTTCGTCGTGTGCAACGAGCTCATGCGTCTCGGACGCCTTGGCAAGGTCCATACCGTGTACGCCCATTTGGCTCCGTGGGCAAGCGTTCTCCACCGCGACTGGCTGCCGGCCGAGCCGTTGCCGCCGCGCGACGTCATCGACTGGGACGCGTGGCTCGGGCCGTGTCCGTGGCGTCCCTACAACCACAAGTACCTGCCGAGCGGCTGGCATCGCGACCACGACCTCTACACCGGCCGGATCGGTGAATGGGGCTCGCACACCTTCGCGCAGTGCCATGACGCCGTCGGCGCCGAATCGACGTCACCGGTGTACTACCAGTACGTGAACGGTCCCGTGCCGGACGGACAGCGGATGCGCTTCGCGAACGGCATCGAGATGGTGTCGGTGCGCAAGGGCTGGCATGGGTCGTGCGGCGTGAGGTACGTGGGCACGGAGGGATGGGTGTCGTGCGCGGACGGCTATTCGCGTCCGGAGGCGTCGCGTCCGTCGCTCCTCGCCGACTACGACAAGATCCTCGCCGACTACTGCGTGCGCACGGGCTACACCGGACAGAACCACATGCGCCAGTTCTTCAATTCCGTGAGGACGCGCACGAAGACCGTTGCCAATCCCGTGATGATGCACCGCTCCATGACGACGGTCCACTGCGCCAACATCGCCCAGTGGCTCGGCCGCGACATGAAGTGGGATCCCGTGAAGGAGCGCTTCATCGGCGACGACGAGGCGAACCGCATGCTCTCCCGCACCCAGCGCGTGGGCTGGGAAATCGTTTAGTGGCTGGAGGTGAAAAAATGAAGAAAACGTTTTTGATCTGTTTCCTCGTTTCGCTCGTCGCGTCGGCGGCGGAGCTGAAGGAGCCTGTGTTCCGCATGACCGAGCCGGAGCTGCTGGCCGTGCTGAAGGAAAACGGCCTCAACGACAAGGTGACGGCCTGTCAGGAACTCAGCCACGTCGGCACGTCCGCCGCCGTGCCCGCGCTCGCGGCGCTTCTGACGGATGCCACCGAACCGGCGCTGTTCCTCGCCGCCCGTTACGCGCTCGAGAACATCCCCGGCACCGAGGCCGAAACTGCGTTGAAGCGTGCGCTCGCCGTCGTCTCGGATGCCAAACGCCGCTACGGGATTGAAAAGTCGCTTTGCGCGCGCACCAACCCGATCCCCGATGGCTACGCGAACGCGAGCGAGAAGCTGACCGCGTTCCCGCCGAAGAACGCCGTCCAGAAGGGCGACCTCGCCGCCGTGCCGGCGCTTGTGGAGGCGGCGCTCGGTACGGGCCCCGCGGCCACGCTCGCGCGCCGACATCTGGTCGGCTTCCCGAACGACGGCATCGTGGACGTGCTGCTGGGGCTGTTGGAAGGCGCAGATGTGAAGAAGGCCCGGCTCGCGCTGGACGTCTTGGGTACCCGCCGCGTACGCGTGGAGATGCCTAGGTTGTTTGCGTTCGCGCGCACGACGAAACACGAGGGACTTCGCATGGAGGCGTTCAAGGCGTTCGCCACGCTGTGCGATCCGGAAGACCTGCCGCAGCTGCTGGCCCTGCTGAAGGAATTCCCGAAGGCGGACCGTCTGTCTGGAAGCATCATCCGCGTCGTCGCGCGCGCGTTTGAGATGGACACGACGCCGATAACGGTCATTAAGGCCGAATACGGATTCTTCGGGACTCCGCGTCAGGTTGCAGACATCATTGGGATGGTACGTGCGCTTGTCGGGGGTGGCTCGCGTGCCATCATGGCGAGCAACCATCTGGCGGGACAAGGCGGCTTCCCGTTCGACCCCGCGCCGGGCAAGCACAAGGAGCTCCATCTCACGTACCGTCTCGGCGACGGGCCTGAACTTTCGGCCATCGTGCAGGAGAGCAGCCAAATCAAGTTTACGGACTACCGCCTTCCCGAATCGCTGGCGAAGCAGCTCGTCTCAGCCGCACAAGCGGCGACGGGCGACGAGCGGACCGCGCTCGTGCGCATTATCGACACGCTCGACCGGCGCGGCATCGTGCCCGGGGCGGACATGGTGCTGTTCCGTCCGATTTTCAACGGCAAGGACCTCACGGGCTGGAGCCAGAAGGACGGCTACTTCTCCGTCAAGGACGGCGTGATCACCGGCGAATCCACGCCAGATCACCTGTGCAAGCCCAACCACCACCTCGTCTATACCGCCGAGGAGCTGACCGACTTCGAGCTCCGCGCGGAGTTCCGTCTTTCAAAGGGCGCCAACAGCGGCATCCAGCTGCGTTGCAAGCCGCAGTTCATCGGCGACAACGGCTACCAGGCGGACATGAACGGCGGCGGAAACTACGTGGGTTTCCTCTACCATCCCAAGCAGCACCTCATCGGCGCGCGCGGGTCGGACGTGACGATCGACGCGGCGGGCAAGAAGACTGTCAAGCGCTTTGCGGACGGCAAGGCGCTCCAGGACCTCTACCGCGTCGAGCAGTGGAACGACATGCACGTGAAGGTGGAAGGGCGTGCGATTACGGTGTGGGTCAACGGCGTGCGCATGACCTCGGTGGAGGATCCGCGTGAGGCGTTCTTCCCGTCGAAGGGGCACATTGCGCTCCAGCTCCACCAGGGACCGCCGATGAAGGTCGAGTTCCGCAATCTGCGTCTAAAGACGCCAGCCGTTGTGGTACGTTAGGCGCAGGAGCGCGTCGGCGGCCGGGTTGTTCGTCACGTGCAGCGTCTTGGGATCGAACGCGACGGCGCGTCCCGTGCGCACGGCGAGGTTGCCGAGCAGCACGAACTCCGTGATGAGCAGCGCCCAGTCGAAATTGCACCCCGCCTTCTCGCCGCCCTTGCACGCGGTCAGCCATTCCTTGCTGATGTCGCCGCGGCGCGGCAGGGTGCGCGGGACGGTCTTCGCCTTCTCGTTGAGCGCGGGGTCGAGGATGCGGATGCCGTCTACCAGTCCGCCCACGAGCATCGTCGCCTTCGTGCCGACGTAGAGCACGCCCTCCTTCGGGAGTCCCTTGCCCTTCATCTCCTTCGGCACCGGCGGCTTGAGGAGCCCGTCGTACCACACGAGACGAAGCTCCGGGAATCCGCCGCGCTTCGGATAGTCGTACGTCACGATGCTCGCGAGCGGGAACGCGACGTCGCTGAGGCGCGTGCTTGTGGCGCTGATCATCGAGGGATGTCCGAGGTTCAGCGCGCGGTAGAACGTGTTCGCCTGGTGGCAGCCCATGTCGCCAAGCGCGCCCGCGCCGAAGTCGTACCAGCCGCGGTGGTTGAAGGGATGGTAGACGACGTCGCGTCCCCACGCGCCCGGCGCCATCTTCACGATGGGGTTGCCCGCCGGCCAGCGTTCGGCGTACGGACGCTTTTCCGCCGAGCCGAGCCACAGGTCCCAGTCGAACGTCTTCGGAACGGGCGACGTGAAATCAGGATAGGACGGCATGCCCTGCGGCCACGTGGGACGGTTCGTCCAGGCGTGCGCCTCCACGATGTCGCCGAGAATTCCCGAGGCGATGATCTCGCACACGCGGCAGGCGTTCTCGCTCGTGCAGGGCGTGGCAGTGACCTGCGTGGCGACGCCGGCTTTCTTCGCCTCCTCGACCACGAGGTAGCATTCCTCCATCGAGCGCGTGAGCGGCTTCACGCAGCAGACGTGCTTCTTCGCGCGCAGGGCCGCGAGCGTCACGAAGGCGTGCGTGTGGTCGGGCGTGCCGCAGTAGACGGCGTCGATCTTGTCGCCCTCCTTCACGAGCATGTCGCGGAAGTCGCGGTAGCGCCGCGCCTGCGGGAACTTGTCGTAGGTCTTCTTGGCGTGGCGGTCGTCCACGTCGCACAGCGCCTCGACCTGGAACCCGGCCTTGGCGTGCGCCTGGATCTGGCTGTAGCCGACGCCGCCGATGCCCACGCAGCCAAGCGTGACGCGATTGCTTGGGGCCGTGGGGCCGCCGATCACGTGGCGCGGCACGATGGCGGGCACGGCCGCCGCCGCGAGGCCGTACTTGACGAAACTTCTGCGCGGGACGCAAGTTGTGGTTTTCATTGACATTATCTCCATGGCGGACAGTATACCATGTTTGCCGTTGAGTGCCTAGTGCCGGGTTGCACGGGGGAAGCGGATGTGGTAGAATAACGGCGTTGACACACGTGGAGGACACATGAAAAACTCGTTGCTCGTTTCACTGGCGGCGCTGCCGCTCGCGCTCTGCGCGCTGAACCTTTCCGACAAGTCGGACATCCGCTTCGCTGAGGCGTATGCGTTTTCCACCAACCGCGCGGCGCTGATCGCCACGCTACCCCCCGAATCGAAGGCGTGGTTCACGTATTCGATCCTTGACGCCCAGACCGAGGGACGCCTCGCCGACGCCGACGCCCTGCTGAACAAGTGGGACGCGCTTCGTACCACCGGCAGCCGGGGTTGGGACAACGCGAGTTTCACCGCCTTGCGCGACCGTCAGGACTTCCTGTGTTACGACCATGACAGCGCTGCGGGCAAGGACGCCATCTGGCGGCTCAAGCGCGCACTTGGCGACGCCGGGATCAAGTCGGGCCTCCCGGTGCGGGAGTCCGAAATCCAGCCGAATACGTATCCTTCGGAGCTGGACCAGGATCAAATCGCCTTTGCGAAGCTGTGGCGCCATAGCCCGTACATGGATCGTGCGACCCGTCTGCCGGAGAAGTTCAGGTTCATCGCCTTTCTCGAAGATTCGGCCTGCACGAACGCCGCGATAAACGAGCTCGTCGCCCGCGAGGACTTCCTTCCCGACACGCCGGGGATGTTCGACCACCTCCTTGCGTACCTGAAGGCCGGCGAGGGCGAAGACGCCGAACGACGCAGGTCCGTCGCGGCGGGTCGCTTCGCCAACCTCACGCTCGCCCAGCTCGACGCGCTCGCGAAGGCCCTGAAGGACAACCCGCGCTGGAGTCTCACCGGCGGCCCCACGTACAGGAACGGGTATCCGGTCCACAACAGCAGCAGCCGCGCCTTCATCGACGCGGTGTTCGCCAAGCTCGTCCCCGGCGCGGACGATGACGCCACGGACTTCACCGTGAGGGAAAAAATTCTCAAACGGCGTCTCGCGTTCGCGGAGTCGCTCGGCGAAAGCGTGCGGAAGGAACGGCTTCTCGCGGAACAGAAGAGCCTCCTTGCGCTCTACAGCGAATACGGGCTTGAGTCGGAGAACGTCGACCTGTTCTGGACGTATCTCAAGACCTACGGAAGCGGACACGCCATGTCCGGCGACGACCTGATCGGCAAGTACCTCTGCGCGTGCCGCCAGGTGGCGTGTCCGCGACAGGGACAGCACCCCTCCGACTTCAACGGCTACGTTGACTGCCGTTTCGCGAACGCGACGATTGCCGAGTACGACCTCGTTTCCGGGAAGCCTTCGGCCGAGGTCGATGTCGGCGCGCTCTCGCCCGAGAAGTACAAGGCGATACAGGAACGCGTCGAACTGAACTGGGCACGCTCCAATCCGCGCCGCTTCGCGTCCGCCGACACCGTGTCGCTCGCGATCGACGTGAAGAACGTGCCGAAGATGCGCGTGGCCGTGTTCGAGCTGGACGCCGCCGCCGCGTGCCGCGAGGCGAAGGGCGAGGTCGCCGCGGACATCGACCTCGACTGCGCCGTGCCGACGCACGTCCGGACCATCGACTACGCGACGCCGTCCGTCCTGCGCCACCGCGAGACGCTGGAATTCCCGGAACTGAAGGAGCCCGGCCTCTACGTGGTCGAGTGTTCCGGGCAGGGCGTCGCGAGCCGTGCGCTCGTGCGCAAGGGACGTCTCCGCGCCACGGAGCGCCGCGACGCGGCCGGGCACGTGTTCGCCGTGCTCGACGAGGAAGGCCGAATCGTCAAGGGCGCGAAGCTGTGGATCGGCGAGACCGTGTTCAAGGCGGAAGAGAGCGGCGAGATTCCCGTTCCCTTTGCGACAACCGACCGGGAGGCGCACAAGAAGACCGCCCTCATCGAGGCGGGACGTCTCGCCACGACCATCGCGTTCAACCACGTGACGGAGTCGTATTCGCTCGAGCTGGGCGTCGTGCTGCCGCCGGAGTCGCTTGTCGCCGGACGCGAGGCGACCGCACTTGTCCGTTCCGTCCTCAAGACGAGCGACGTGCCGTCGACGCTGAAGATCATTGAAAACCCCGTCCTGTCCGTGACGTTCCACGACGTCAGGGGGCGCGAGACCGTGAAGAAGTTCCCCGGCTTCGAGCTCCGCGACGACGCGGAGAGCGTCTGCCGGTTCAAGGTGCCGGCCAACCTGGCATGCGTCGAATTCCAGCTGGAGGGCACGGTGAAGCGCGCGTCCGGCGGCGACGACGCGCGCGTGTCGGCGACGTATGCCTGCCCGGCCAACGGCATCGCGGGGACGACCGTCGTCGAGCAGCTTTTCCTGCGCCGCACGTCCGAGGGATACTTCCTCGAGTGCCGCGGCAGGACCGGCGAGCCGCTTCCGCACCGCGCCCTGTGCATCGGATTCCGCCACCGCGCGGTGCATGAGCCCGAGTCGCATCTCTGGCTCTGGCTCACGCTCCAGGGCGACGGGAACGGCGTGGTCAAGCTGGGGCCGCTCGTTGACATCGACCGAATCAAGCTCGGTAGGGTCTCGATCGGCGAGCGGACCACCGGCCACTTCGAGGGATACGAGTGGAAGCTGGACTGCGGCGTCAAGTGGCCGTACGGGGCGAAGACGATCGCGTCCGCCGAGGGCGAGACGATCGAGTTGCCGGTGCGCGGGCTCTTCGACGGCGCGTGGCCGGGCGCGGACAAGATGGAGAACCGCGTCTCGCTGCTCGCCGTCAGCAAGGACGGCAGTTACACGGCCGACTGCATCGGCGCCTGCTCGTACTCGAACGGCGTGCTGCGGATCGCGGGGCTTCTCGCGGGCGACTACCGCCTCACGTTCAGGACGGAGGACATCCCGACGGTGAAGATAGCCGTCGTACGGACAGGGGAAGGCGTCGGCGAGGGCGGAGTCGTCGCGGGCGCGGCGCGCGCCGTGACGGACACCGGCGCGCCGAACTCGCTCCGAATCGAGTCGGCGGACGTCTCGCAGAAGGGCATCCTGCGCGTGCGTGTGGCGAACGCGTGCGCGGATGCGCGCGTCCACGTGTTCGCCGCGCGCACGATGCGCGACGTGCGCGAGGGGCCGTCCCCGTTCACGGCGCTGGCGCTCCAGCTGGACAATCCGGCGATGCGCGTCTGGAAGTGGGGCGACGCGAGAAGCCGTTATGTGTCGGGACGCGATCTCGGCGACAAGCTCCGCTACATCTTCGACCGCCGCCAGGAGCCGGGCCGCACGGGCAACATGCTCCAGCGCCCGTCGCTCATCCTCAATCCGTGGACCACCACCGAAACGAGCACGGACGAGGTTCGCCAGAAGGACGGCGAGGCTTGGGCGGATGGTTCCGAGCCGGAGGCGGCTGCGGCAGACGCGGCCGGGATCGCATTTGGAGGTTCTGGCGTGCAACGGGCGTTCGTCTGCCGCGATTTCCTGCCGAATCCGATGGCCGTGTTCGCGAACCTGAAGCCCGGTGCGGACGGCCTTGTCGAGGTCGATCTCTCCCAGGCGGCGGGGATGCAGGACGTGTCGGTGGTCGTCACCGACGGGCGCACGATCGACGAGGTTGCGCTTGCGGGGGCGCTCGTGCCGTTTGCGCCGCTCGACCTGCGCGTGAAGAGGGGTTTCGACGCGCTCGCCGACTCCGGGTACGCGAAGGGCTATGCGACCGTGGGCGAACTTTACCAGCTCCTTCTCTCGCTCGACACGAGCGGCCGCGGCGCGTTCGCCGAATTCGGCTTCCTTGCGGATTGGGGACGGAAGGGCGACGAGGAGAAGCGCGAACTGTACGGCAAGTACGCCTCGCACGAACTTGACCTCTTCATCCACGAGAAGGACCGCGCCTTCTTCGACGCGGTTGTCGCGCCAAACCTCAGGAACAAGCGCCTCAAGGATTTCATGGACCAGTGGCTCCTCGGCGAGGACGTGTCCGGCTACGCGGCACCGGGACGCTTGCAGGACCTCAACGCGCTGGAGCAGTGTCTGCTGGCGCGGCGCGTGAAGTCCGTTGCGCCGGTCGTCGCGCGGAACTTCGCGGACTGGTGCGATGCGAATCCGGTCAATCCCGACGAGGACGATCGGCGCATGTCGATTGCCCTTGCGGAGATGGAAAGGGAAGTCGAGCTGAATGAAATGGAATCCAATCAGGAGACCAAGCGCCGCAGGGCGGCGCTTTCCAAAAACGAACCTTGGAATGACCAGGGCTGGACAAGACAGGACAATTTGTACCAGCTGCGTGGCGCGAAGCCACTGGCGGCACGGGGAGGGATGGTGGCGGACGTCCAGTCCGCCTGGTCGAACCAGCGGGCGTATGCACCGGCTGCTGCTGCACCTCAGATGGAGGGCAGGGCGATGAGGTCGGCGAAGGCGTATGGCGCGAGTGGCAAGGCGAAGAACCGCCAGGCGGAGGTCGAACGGCGTCAGAACCGCCAGTTCTGGCGCCCGCCGGAGCGCACGAAGGAATGGGTCGAGTCGAACTGGTACAGGCGTCGCCATGCCGCCGATACGCTTACTCTTGCGAACACCAGCCGTTTCTGGCGGGACTACGCGGCGTCGGTCGCGGCGGGTACGGAGGGCGCGTTCAGGACGACGTCCGTCATCGACGCCGTCGGCACGCTCACGGACAAGATCGCCGCGCTTGCGCTTACGGACCTCGGTTTCGAGGCGGGGGGCGGAAAGGAGATCGTGTTCTCGCGCGGCGGGGTGCAGGGCGGCGGCCGCGACGTGGTGCGCGTGGAGCGGCATTTCTTCGACGTGGCGGAGAAGAACGAGGACGGGTCGCAGAAGGAGGCTGTTGAAGAATTTGTGCGGGGGAAGGTCTACAGCATCGAGACGATCGCCATGAACCCGACCGCGAAGAGGCGGCGCGTGCGCGTCGTCTCGCAACTCCCCGAAGGCGCGTTCCCGCTGGAGAGGGGGTATGCGTCCGAGGACCAGTCCGTCGTGCTGGAGCCGTACGGCATGTCGCGGATCTCCGACCAGAAGTTCTACTTCCCGCTCGCCGAGGAGGGAATCGGCAAGGCCGCGCCCGTCGTCGTCGTGGAGCGCGGCGAGCGCACCGGCGCGAGCGGCGAATTCGCCTGCAACGTCGTTGCGGAGTCGTCGAAGCGCGACACGACGAGCTGGCGGTACGTCTCGCAGAAGGCGACGAAGGGAGAGGTGTTGGAGTACCTGAAAACGAAGAACCTCGCGAACGTCGATCTCGTGAAGACGGGCTGGCGGTTCATCGACGGGGAGTTCGCGAAGAAGGCGCTGGCGGTCCTCGACGGGCGCGGCGTCTATTGCCAGGAACTGTGGCTCGCGGGGCTCGAGTGGAAGGAGGCGTTCGACGCCGGAAGGGTACGCGAGGTCCTGTCGCGGCGCGAGAACAGGAGGCGTCTTGCGCCGAGGCTCGGCCCGGCGTTCAGGTCGTCCCTCGTGGAGATCGGGCCGGAGGCCGACGACGTGTTCGAACACCGCGAGTACTGGCCGGTCATCAACGCGCGCGCCCACGCCAAGGGCGGCGCGGCGACCATCGCGAACAAGACGCTTGCGAAGACGTACCGGGAGTTCCTCGACACGCTTGCCGCGAAGCGGACGCCTGAGCCGGGCGACAGGCTTCTCGCGGCCGTGTACCTCGTGGCGCAGGACCGGATTTCCGAGGCCGAGGAGCAGGTCGCGGCGGTCGACGCCGCCGATGTCGAGACGAAAATGCAGCTCGACTACATGAAGGCGTACCTTGCGTTCTCGCGCGGGGACGCGGCGGGCGGGCGCGCGTTCGCGGAGAAGTGGGCCGACGCGGCGGCGACGCCGCTCTGGCGCGGCCGGTTCCGCGACGTGGTGGCGCAGGCGGACGAAGTCGCCGCCGGCGAAGAGGCGTCCTCCGCGTCGGGCGACCAGACGGCCTCCGCGCCGACGCTCGCGCTGAAGGCCGAGTCGAAGGACGGCGCCACGGAGGGCGTGGTCGTGACGGCGCGAAACCTCGCGTCCTGTACCCTGAAGGCGTATCCCGTGGACGTGGAGATCGGCTTCTCGAAGAATCCGTTCGGCGCGGACCTGGCAGTTTCGGGCGGCGTGCTCGGGATGAAGCCGGCGTGGACCGAGGAGGTGCGGTTCACGGACGGACGCGAGGCGCACGTCGCGCTGCCGAAGACGCTCCTGCGCACGAACCTCGTGCTCGTGGCGTCCGGTGCGGACGGACGGGCTGAGGACCGCCTCGCGCTGACGTCCGGCGGCCTGGACGTGCAGGTCTCGCGCGAGACACGTCAGCTGCGCGTGAGGGACAGGAAGGGCAAACCGGTTGCGGGCGCGTACGTGAAGGTGTATGTGCGCGACGCGTCCGGACGCGAGACGAAATTCCACAAGGACGGCTACACCGACCTGCGCGGCGCGTTCGACTACGCGAGCATCTCGACCGATTCCGACTTCAAACCCGCCGAGTTCGCGATTCTCGTACTGCAGGAAGCCCTCGGCGCGTCCGTCCAGCGCGTCGCCGCCAACAGATGACAATCCCCGATGTGCTAACCACAAAGCACGAGTCACGAACCACTCATAATTGTGCTATACTATTTGCGTTCCCCAGAAGGAGAAGAGACATGAAGAAAGCGACAATTGAGACGAGCATGGGTTCGATCACGGTTGAACTCGACGACGCGAAGGCGCCGGTGACCGTGAAGAATTTCCTCGACTACGCGACAAGCGGCCACTACGACGGCACGATCTTCCACCGCGTGATCGACGGGTTCATGATCCAGGGCGGCGGCTTCACGAAGGCGATGGACCAGAAGCCCACGAAGGCCCCGATCAAGAACGAGGCCGCGAACGGCCTCACCAACAAGCGCGGCACGATCGCCATGGCGCGCACGATGGTGGTGGACTCCGCCACGAGCCAGTTCTTCATCAACCTCGTCGACAACGACTTCCTCAACTTCCGCGCGCCCACGCCGCAGTACTACGGCTACGCCGTGTTCGGCAAGGTGACGGACGGCATGGACGTGGTCGACAAGATCGCGAAGGTGAAGACCGGCTTCGCCGGCCCCCACCAGAACGTGCCCGAGGAGCCCGTCGTCATCAAGAAGGTCCATGTGGCGGCGGAACCGGCCGCGACAAGCGCGGCCGCTCCCGCGAAGTGAATACGACAGAAGAGCAGGAGACCGTCGACGGAACGGTGAAGAGCGTCGTTTTCCGCAACGACGAGAACGGCTTCACCATCCTGCACGTCACGCTTGCAAGCAACGGGGCGTTCCGCCTCTCCGAGCGCGAGGTGACGGTGCTCGGCACCTGCGCGGCGGCGTGGGAGGGCGAGGAGCTGCACGCCACGGGACAGTGGGTGAACGATCCCGTGCGCGGTCGCCAGTTCAAGGCGAAGAGCATCTCCTGCATCCCGCCCAAATCCACTGAGGGCGTGCGCCGCTACCTCGCGAGCGGGCTCATCTACGGCATCGGCCCCGTGCTCGCGAATCGCATCGTGGACAAGTTCGGCGCCGACACGATGGACGTGCTGGAGCACCACTCCGGCCGTCTCCGCGAAATCCCCAAGCTCGGCCCGAAGAAGATCGAGAAGATCCGCGAGGCGTGGCGGGAGGCACGCGGCACGCGCGAGCTGATGATCTTCACGCAGACGTATGGCATCTCCGTGGCGCAGACCACCAAGATCTACCGGCGTTACGGTCCCGACTCCATCGCCGTCATCAAGGCCGATCCCTACCGTCTCAGCCGAGATATCTGGGGCATCGGCTTCGCGACGGCGGACCGCATCGCGCGGGCGGTGGGCATGCCGCACGACTCGCCCCTGCGCGCGCGCGCCTCGATCGTCCACACGCTCCAGACGGAGGCCGAGGAGGCGGGACACTGCTGGACCTCCGAACCCGATCTGCTCCTCCACGCGCAGGAGCTTGTGGGCATTTCCGTGGAGAAGATTGCCGAGGCGCTCGCCGCGGAGGTCGAGGCCGGACGCGTCGTGCGCGAGGGCGACCGCATCTACCTGAAGAATCTCTTCTTCGCCGAGAACCGCGTGGCGGCGAAGCTGCGCCAGCTGCTCGACGCGCCGCAGTCGTTTGGCGAAATCGACCCCGAGCGGGCGATCAGGTGGTGGGAGCAGAAGACCGGCTTCACGCTCGCCCCCGCTCAGCTCAACGCCGTGCGCCTCGCGTTGCGGTCGAAGGTGTGCATCGTGACGGGTGGACCCGGCGTGGGCAAGACCACGATCATCCGCGCGCTCGTGGACATCTACGGCGCACGCCGTACGGGCGGCAAGCCCGTGATCAAGGTCCTCCTCTCCGCGCCCACCGGTCGCGCCGCGAAGCGCATGACGGAGTCGACCGGCGCGCCTGCGGTGACGGTCCACCGCCTCCTCAAGTACAACCCGCAGACGAACGAGTTCACGTACAACGAGGACAACCCGGTGCCGGGCGACGTGTTCGTGTTCGACGAGACGTCGATGGTGGACATCAATCTCATGAAAGACCTCCTCGCGGCGCTCCCCGCGCACGCGACGCTCATCCTTGTGGGCGACACGGACCAGTTGCCGTCCGTCGGCCCCGGCAACGTGCTGCACGACCTCATCGCCTCTGGCGCGATCCCTGCCGCGCGCCTCACGGAGATCTTCCGCCAGGACAGCTCCGGCCTCATCGTCCGCAACGCCCACCACGTGAACGCGGGCGAGCCGTTTGAGACGAGTACGGCGGGCGAGAGCGACTTCTACTTCATCCAGCAGGAGGACCCGCAGAAGGCGCTTGCCTACGCGCTCGACTTCATGGTCACGCGCATCCCGCGCAAGTTCCGCATGGAGCCGCTGCAGGACGTGCAGGTGCTCACGCCCATGCGCAAGAACCTCCTCGGCGCGGAGAACCTCAACGCCGTCGTGCAGGAGCGTCTGAACGGAACGGGTCCGTCCCTCCAGCGCGGCGGCACGGTCTTCCGCGCGGGCGACCGCGTGATGCAGCTGCGGAACAACTACGACAAGGACGTTTACAACGGCGACATCGGCTTCGTGAAGGCGGTCGACGCGGAGAGCCGTTCGCTCGTGGTGCTGTTCGACGGGCGTCCCGTGGAGTACGGACGCGGCGACCTCGACGAACTCGTGCTCGCGTACGCCACCACGATCCACAAGTCGCAGGGAAGCGAGTACCCCGCCGTGATTCTGCTCCTCCACCGCCAGCACTACATGATGCTCGAGCGCAACCTGCTCTACACGGCGATCACGCGCGGCAAGAAGCTCGTCCTGGTGATCGGCTCGGCGTGGGCGGTCAAGAAGGCCATCGAGACCAACACCGTGCGCGAACGCCGCACCACCCTCGCCGAGCGTCTCCAGGGGAAGGTCAAGAGTTGAAAGTGGACGTGACGGGCAGGTTATGGCTGGCTCCGCTGAGGGGCGTGACAATCCGCGCGTTCCGCGAGACGTTCGCGGAGGCGATCCGCGAGGCGGGGTTCGCGGGCGCGTTCGCGCCGTTCATCCCCGCCAACCCCGGCATCCGCGTGAACGACCGGCTCCTCGACGACCTGCGGCCGTTTCCGTGCGAGCGGCTCGCGGGGACGCTCGCCCTCCCGCTCGTCCCGCAGGTGATCACGAAGCATCCCGACGCGATGCGCGAGCTGTTGCGCGCGTTCCGCGATCGGGGATTCGACCGCGCCGATTTGAACGCGGGGTGTCCGTTCCCGATGATCGTGCGGCGTGGACGCGGCTCGGGTCTCCTGCGCACGCCCGACGTGCTGGAGGCGCTGCTCGCGGCGGGGTGCGAGGAGATGGGGCCGGGAAAGTTCTCGCTCAAGGTGCGCCTCGGCGTGACGTCGCCCGACGGCCTCCGCGCGCTCCTGCCGCGCATCAACCGCTATCCGCTCGCCGCGCTCACGGTGCACGCGCGCACGGCGAAGCAGATGTACGCGGGCGAGGTGGACCGCGCGCGCTTTGCCGAGATCCTTGCCGAATCCGCGAACCCCGTGATCTACAACGGGGACGCGTCGGTGGAGCGTCTGGACGACGTGCCCGAAGGCGCGGCGGGCGTGATGGTGGGGCGTTCCTTCGTGCGCGCGCTTGGCGCACGCGCCGACGCGGGCGACCTGCTGCGCGCCTACATCGCGCGTTCGCGGGCGGAGCTGTGCGGCGACGTGCCCGTCCTGGGGCGGATGAAGGAGCTGCTCACCTACTGGTGCGCCGTTCCGCGCTGGAAGCGCCTTTGGCCCGTCGTCAAGCTCTGCCGTACGGTGGACGAACTTCTTTCACTGATTGAATAGGGGAAAACATGCTTTTCAACTCACCCGAATTCCTGATGTTCCTCCCGCTCGTGTTCGCGGGCTACTGGCTGCTGGGATCTCATCTCCGCCTCCAGAACCTGTTTGTCGTGGTGGCGAGCTACGTCTTCTACGGGTGGTGGGACTGGCGGTTCCTTGCGCTGATCGCGTTCACGAGCGCATGGAGCTGGGCCTTCGGCCTCATGGAGGCGAACGCCGCACCGCGCTCCGCCGGCTCGAAGGCGCGTCTTGCGCTGAGCTGCGTGATCAACCTCGGCATTCTCGGCGTGTTCAAGTACTACGATTTCTTTCTCGGCCAGGCGGGCGAGCTGCTGCGCGCCTGCGGGTTCGAGCCGCACGTCGCGTTTCTGCAGGTGGCCTTGCCGGTGGGCGTGAGCTTCTACACCTTTCAGGCGCTCAGCTACACGATCGACGTCTACCGCCGGCAGATTACGCCCACGCGCGATCCGATTGCGTTCTTCGCCTTCATCGGGTTCTTTCCGCAGCTCGTGGCGGGTCCGATCGAGCGCGCCACGAACCTCCTGCCGCAGTTCCTCCGTCCGCGCACGTTCGACTACGGCGAGGCGGTGATCGGCTGCCGCCAGATGCTCTGGGGGTTTTTCAAGAAGTGCGTGGTGGCGGACAACTGCGCGGTTGCCGCGAACTTCATTCTGAACGACGCCGGTCTCCACAACGGACTTGGCACGTGGCTGGGGGCGTTCCTCTTCACGATCCAGATTTACGGTGACTTCTCCGGCTATTCGGACATCGCCATCGGCTGCTCGCGCCTCTTCGGCATCCGCCTCATGCAGAACTTCGCCTGCCCCTATTTCGCCCGCGACATCGCCGAGTTCTGGCGCCGCTGGCACATCTCGCTCACCACCTGGTTCCGCGACTACCTCTACATCCCCCTCGGCGGAAGCCGGTGCGGCACATGGAAGCGGGTGCGCAACACGTTCGCGATCTTCCTCGTCTCGGGGCTCTGGCACGGCGCGAACTGGACGTTTGTCGCCTGGGGCGCGTTCCACGCCGCGCTGTTCCTGCCGCTCCTGCTCTGCAGGCGCAACCGCCGCAATCTCGACGTCGTGGCGGAAGGCCGCGCGTTGCCGAGCCTCCGCGAACTCGGCGCCATGCTCCGCACCTTCCTTTTCGTCCTCCTCGGGCTGACCATCTTCCGCGCGCAGTCGATCGGCGAGGCGTGCCGCTGGTTCCGCGACATGGCCGACGTGCGGACCTTCGGCGCGCTGCACCACCTGCCGCGCGAGACGGTCGTCGCGGCGTTCGCAATCGTCGCGTTGGTGCTCGTGGAGTGGTTCAACCGCCGCGAGGCGTATGGCTGTGCGCGCCTGCCGAGCAAGACGCCACTGCGCTGGGGCGTGTATTTCCTCCTTCTCTGGCTTGTCGTGTTCTACACGCCCGGCAGCCAGACGTTCATCTACTTCCAGTTCTGAGGTGCGGACATGAGACGATTCCTGAAACGACTTTTCCTGTTCGCCGCGTTTCCGGCTGTGGTCGCGGTCGTGTGGACGACGTTCGTCGTCGCGATGGACCGCCGCTCCTACGTGCGCGCGCTGCCGCTGGCGGAGGGCGAGACGATGGTTGTGTGCGGCGATTCGCAGACAAAGGACGCGCTTGACCCCGTCCGCATCCCGGGCCTTCGCAACTTCAGCACGGCCGCCACGACGTGCGACCAGGACGCGATGCGCCTCGCAGACGTCCTGGACGCGAATCCCGGCAAGATCCGGTGCGTGCTGCTCGACGTCTCGCCGCTCAAGGTCAATTCCAGTCTCGCGCGACCGGTTTCCGAACTCAACGCCTCGCGCGTCCATGCGCTTCTCCACGTCTACCACTTCCGCGACAACAGGCGTCCGTTCGGATCCGTGCTCGCGCTGTGGCGCGACGTGATCTTCACGCGGAAGTTCAACGAGTTCCGCAAGTCGGTTCTGCGCGGCAGGCCGTGGAAGAGTTCGCTTGTCGGCGGGTTCGATCCGGCGCGGCAGAAAGGGTTCCTCGACAAGAAAACGGCGAAACGTGCGTACGAAGACGTGAAGGGGAAGGCCGCTCGCGTCAATGGATGCCCGCCAGCCACGCCGGGGCTGCTCCTGTTCCGCGTGCTGGAGGAACAGGTTGCACGGGTGCGCGCATCCGGCGCCGAGCCGGTGATCACGACGATGCCGCTCTCGGCGCCGCTCCGGGAGGCGATCGACCCTGTGCGCCGTGCGGCGTTCACGCGGGAAGTGCAGGCACTCGCGCGCCGGCTCGGGGTGATCTACCTCGACTATCTCGATCTCGACCTGCCGCTTGAGTGCTGGCACGACTGCAACCACCTCAACTGCACCGGAGCGGAAATGTTCTCGGAGCGCTTTGCGCGCGACCTTCGGAAATTTTATTTTTACGGGGGGCTTGATTCACGCCCCGAAATGCGGTAAAATACGCCCCAAAAAAAAGGAGCAATAGAATGTTTTCAGGACCTTGGCAGATCGTGCTTTTGTTGGTGGTGATTGTGCTCGTGTTCGGGAGCAAGAAGCTTCCGGAACTGGCGCGCGCGCTCGGCAAGGCGAAAGGCGAGTTCAAGAAGGGAACGGCGGAGGGCGAGGCCCTGCTCAAGGAAGAAGAGGCTAAGGCCAAGGCGCTTGAGCAGCAGAAGGAAGCCGAGAAAGCCTAAACCAACGCGTGAACGACGTCCTGCGAGAACGCCTGAAGGGCGTTCCGTTGCGCCCTGGCTGTTACCTGATGAGGGACCGCCGGGGCGTCATCATCTATGTCGGCAAGGCGAAGAACCTGCGCCGGCGCGTGCTGTCCTATTTCCGACCGGGCGCGGACCTCGCGCCGAAGGTGCGGTCGATGGTGAACACCGTCGCCGACCTCGAGTGGATGTGCGTGAAGAACGAGGCCGAGGCGCTGCTCACCGAGGCGTCCCTCATCAAGCAGTACAAGCCGCACTTCAACATCCTCATGCGCGACGACAAGCGCTACCTCGCGCTGCGCGCCGATCCCGACGACCCGTTTCCGCGCTTCGCCACGTGCCGCATCGTCCGTGACGACGATGCTCTCTACTTCGGGCCTTTTCCGTCCGCCCCCGTCGTGCGCGCGGCGAAGGACTTCGTGGAGAAGCACTACGGCCTGCGCGGCTGCGACGCGCTCGTGCCGGACGAGGAAACGCACCGGCACTGCCATGCGGACGTCATCCGCTTCTGTACCGCGCCGTGCGAAGGTAAGATTACGGCTGCGGACTACCGGGCGCGCTTCGACGAGGCGTGCGCGTTTTTGCGTGGGGAGCGTCCCGCCGTAATCGCAGAGCTGGTGGAGTCGATGAAGGCCGCCGCGGCGGCGGAGGACTTCACGAAGGCCGCGCGTCTGCGCGACACCATCGGCGCGCTCAAGGAAATGACGAAGGCACATTTCGTGCGACGGCGTCCGGAGGAGACGCGCGAGGCGGCGCGCCAGGGTCTTGCGGAACTCGCCGCCGCGCTGAAACTCGAGAAGCCGCCGCGCGTCATTGAGTGCGCGGACATCTCCAACCTCTTCGGCACGCACTCCGTCGCGTCGCTCGTCGTCGCCGTGGACGGCCTTCCCGACCGCCGTTTCTACCGCCATTTCCGCATCGAGACCGTGGAGGGCGCGGACGATCCGCGTTCGATGGCGGAAGTCGTGCGGCGCCGGTACGGCCCGGAATCCACCCTCACGGCGAAGTCGCCGCGCGCCGACCTCTTCATCTGCGACGGCGGCATCACGCAGCTGCGCGCCGCGCGGGCCGCTTTCGCGGAGATCGGCGTGACGGACATCCCCGTGGTGGGCCTTGCGGAGCGCATGGAGATCATCGTCACGGACGACGAACGCGGCGACGTGTTCCTGCCGCGCGACTCGCAGGGGCTGTTCGTGGCGACGCGCCTCCGCGACGAGGCGCACCGGTTCGCGATCACGTACCACCGCAGCCTGCGCGAGCGGACGATCCGCGAATCGGCGCTTGATGAGGTGCCCGGCATCGGCCCTGCGAAGAAGGTCGCGCTGCTGCGCCGTTTCCATTCGATCTACGGCATCGCCCGCGCGACCGAGGAAGAGATCGCCGCCGCCGCCGGCGTCGGTTCCGAAATCGCCGCCGCCGTAAAACGCGCCGCCGGGCATGCGGGAAAAAGCGCGGTGGAGTGAAATGAATCTTTCAGAGACGAGAAAAATGGAAAGGAATGTTCGATGAACCTCAGATGGATTGTGTGCGCCGTGTCGCTCGGCGGACTTTTGTTCGGATTTGATTCGGGCGTGATCTCCGGATGCGAGGAGGCCATCGTCGCCATGCCGGAGACGAACGGGCGGCACATCGACAGCCCGCACATTGCAAACGACGCAGGTGTTCGCGCGGGCTGTCGCGGCACGGGGTTCTAGCTGAAATAGACTTGGCAGGAGGAACAGAAGTGAAGGCAAAAACTCGTCGTGCAGTCACGTTCATGGCCTGCGCCGGCTTGGCGTGTGCCGGTTTCCCGGACGCCGCGCGGGGGGCGGCGCTCGACCTGCAGGCGCAGATCGACGCGGCGGCGGCGAAGGGCGGCGGGACGGTGCGCGTCGCGCCGGGCGCGCACGAGGTGAAGCCGTTCGTGCTGAAGAGCAACGTCACGCTCGAACTCGCCGAGGGCGCGAAACTGTTGGCCAGCACGAACATCGCGGACTATGCAATGGGCAGGGAGTGCCCCGTGTTCATATTCGCGGACCATGCGACGAACATCGCGATCGTCGGGAAGGGCACGATCGACGGGCGCGGCGGCGGCTTCCGCGAAACGGCCAAGCTGCGGGGCGAGGACCAGCCGAAGACGCTTCCGGTCCTCATGCGCTTCTCACGCTGCCGCAACGTGCGCCTTGAGGGGTTCCGCTACACCAATCCCGGCTCGTGGGCGTGCCACCTGCGGAACTGCGACGGCGTGAAGGTGAAGGGCACGAGCTGCTTCAACTACTGCAACAAGATGAACGACGGGCTCGACATCGAGTCGTGCAACGTGACGGTGGAGGACTGCGACTTCTGCGCGGACGACGACGCGCTCTGCTTCAAGGCCGAGAGCGACAAGACGTTCCCCGTCACGAACGTGGTGGTGCGCAACTGCAGGATGGGGTCGCTCTGCAACGCGATCAAGTTCGGCACGGGCAGCTACTGCGACTTCCGCGACATCACCATCGAGAACTGCGAGTTGCGCCGCACGCCCGGGGCGTGGCGCTTCGACTGGCGGAAGAGGGGGATGCCGGGCGTCACGAACCGCTACTGCGGCATCGCCGGGCTTGCGCTCGAGGTCGTCGACGGCGGGCGCATGGAGAACGTGACGATCCGCAACATCAAGATGGAGGGGTACATGACGCCCATCTTCATCCGCCACAGCAACCGCCACGGGCCGAAGGGCACGGGCAACACGTATCTGCGCAACGTCCTGATCGAGAACGTGACCGGCACGTGCGACAGCCGGATCGCGTCGTCCATCACGGGCGTTCCGGCGCGCGACGGAATGCCCGCGCGCCGTCCGTGCGACATCACCCTGCGCAACATCCACCTGACCGTTCCCGGCGGCGGAACGGCGCAGGACGCGGCGGCACAGGTGCCGGAGAAGGACGGCGGATATCCAGAGGCGTTCATGTTCAATCGCAAGCCTCTTCCCGCCTACGGTTTCTACGTGCGCCACGCGGACCGCGTGAAGTTTGAGAACGTCACGGTCACGCCCCGTTCGCCAGACGCCCGCAAGCCGTTCGTTTTCGACGACTGCGGGGATTGATCCGGGAATTCCAGAAGATCCGGAACCTCTGGAAGGTCCGGAAGCTCCGGAAACTCCGGAAGCTCCGGAACCTCCGGAAATTCCGGAAATAGCCACTTGACGGCAAACAAAAAAAAATGCTAAAATACAAGGCAAAATCCGAGGAAGGTTGGTTTCCTCGGGGTGCCGGTTTACAGAAAAGGAGCATGATATGTCGTTCAAGCTGTTGGAAATCGGGAGGGACGCGCTCCGTCGCGTCCGCATCGGGAGGTCCGCGCTTGTCGCGGCCGCACTCTGCGCATCGGCTTTCGCGCCGGTGTACGCAGATAAAACAGTATCTGAAAACACCCAGCTCACACAAGACACCGACTGGAGCGACCAGGGGACGGTGACGATCGCCGAAGGCGTCACGCTCGACCTCAACGGCCATTCGCTGACGGTCTCCGCCATCAACGGCGCCGGTGCCATCGTCGATTCGATTGTGCAGGCCGGATACCAACCAGTCGTGTATATCGCGGCGTCTCAAGACGGCGTGAGCAGTAACAACGACCAGTCTAAAATGCAGTATATCGATACAGAGTACAGGCATGGCAAAGACACAAAGGTCGATGTGCGGATAGAGTTCACGGCACTGAGCAGCTGGAACGGAAGCGGCAGTTATGCGGCGTATTACGGTTGCAGGGATTCAGACAGAAGCACGGATTTGGGTGGCTGGCTGATGAGCAACACGATTGCACAGGGAGGATGCGCCGGCGTAGGCGCGTCAAACGGCCAAGCGGCATCGACGGGTGTTGTTTACGATTTCCATCTTGAAAAGAGCGGCGAGTGCTGGGCGTACTGGACTGATTCCGCCGGTATCGCGAAAAACTACAAATTCTGCACTGGCAACAATACGGACGGAACTCCCGGCACGGACTATTTGTTTGCGATAAACCAGAAACAAAACAGCGGCCCGATGTGGCCTTGCAAGATGAAATGCTATTCGTGCAAGGTTTACACGGGAAGTGTGCTCGAACGCGATTTCGTGCCTGTCGTGCGCATTTCGGACGGCGAGGCCGGCATGTGGTGCAGGCAAACCAAAAAGTTCTACGGCAAAGTGAAAGACGCTGCGGCGGCGTTCACGCCGGCTGATGCGACGCTCGGCGGGTTGCGCCTGATGCCGTCCGCCTCCGGCGCGGCAAGCGATTTCTCCGGCCTGACCATCGGCGAGGGCGTTTCGCTCATGTTTTCCGGCGAGGGCGCACTCCCCGCCGACCTCGATGCGACCAAGTTCGCGTCCGTTGAAATCCCCGCCGGTGCGACGCTCGACCTTTGCGGTCACAGCCTCACCGTGGCGGGACTCACCGGCGGCGGCATCGTCACCGACAGCGCCAATCCGTATTACACCACATTCACCGACGTCTCCGCAAACGCTTACATCCAGTTGGAGTATCTGCAGTCCGCCGGTTCGCAATATATCGATACCGGCTATCGCCACAACGCGAGTTCCGTGGCCGATATGAAAGTGGCGATCACGGTTGCGCCCGGAAACACTTGGTATTGCTATTATGGTTCGCGCACGAGCGAAGGCAACCAGAACGAGTTCGCCGGGTGGGTTTACAAGACGCACCATTGGACAGGTGTTGCAGGCGCCAAAGGCGAGCAGACCAGCTGGAGTTTCACCGTGAACGTGCCGTTCCTCGTCCACCTTGACGGTGCGGCCAATGCGACGTGCAGCGTTGACGGCCACACGTTCACGCACTCCAAAGCGTTGACGGATTCCGGATACAACGATATGCTGTTCTGCGGGCGGCAGGGCAGCACCAACCCCTTCTTCGCGGCGAAGACCGCTATCTACTACTGTACCATAAAGGAGGGCGAAACCGTGAAGCGCGACTTCGTGGCAGCGAAGCGCCTCTCCGACGGCGTGCTCGGCATGCTCGACAAGGAGAACGGCGTGTTCCACACCAATACCGGCAGCGGTACGTTCATCGCCGGCGGCTACGTCGTCAACGCCGGAGCGGCGGCGTTCGGCTCCAGCGGCGTTCTGCGCATCGCCGTTCCGGCGGGGACGACGCTCGCGCTTGACGACATGCCGCTCATCGTTGGAGACGTGAAGATTCTGAAGGAGGGCGCGGGCGTGCTGACGTATAACGAAGCCACGTCCTCGCAGAAATACTTCCTCGGCGGCTACGAAGACTCGTCCGCGCCCGTGACGGCCACGTGGACCGGCGCGGCGAACGACGACGACTTCGACAACGCCGCAAACTGGACATGCCTCGACAGCCTCGGCAACGCCGTTTCCGGCGCTGTTCCGGACGCCAGAACGACGAGCTACATTCTCGCGGCGGACGCCGACTGGACGTCCAAGGGTGCGATTTCCATCGAAGGCGCGACAATCGACCTCGCCGGACACACGCTCAAGGCGAAGGGCGTCAGCGGCGCCGGTCTCGTTTCCGACACGACGAACGACGCTTTGGCGTTCTACAAAGAACTGACCTACCTCCAATCGACGACGGTCGGAAAGCAGTTCATCGACACCGGCTACACCCACGACAAGAGGGCGAACGTCAGAGTCAAATTCGCGCATCCCGTATATCCGTCCGGGCTTGAATATTTCTCGTTCTTCGGCGGCGGCGAACGCGGCTATGCGCATTCGTTCGGTGGCTGGATGCACCGCAACGGCAGCAGCTACAATATTTACAGGTCGCTTGGAGCCACCGGCGCCGACTGGTACGGCTCGTCCGCCGGAACGGTGTACAACCTCTTCATAAGGAAGAGCACCGCTTGGGACAGCGGCAATTGCTATGTCGCAAACGAAGCGAACAACAAGGTGCTCAGCAGCATACAGAAGGCTACCGCCTCCGACTGGCCGTCCGGCACGACGCCGGTGACGGCCTATCTGTTCGGTCATCACAACCTCGACGGGACTCTGGACGGTTCCTACGCAGCCTCTCGCATTTACGTCTGCCAGATAAGCGACGCCGGCACGCAGCTGCGCAACTTCGTGCCGATGAAGCACAAGGTGAGCGGGAAGCCCGGCATGATGGACAAGGTGAACAATAAGTTCTACACGAACGCGAACCCCGAAAGCACGGAAGACTTCATCGCCGGCCCGGAGACGGCTGCTGCGGCACCCACCGCAACTGCGGCGGAAATCGCCGCCGCCGGAACGTTCGTAATCGACGTCGATGAAGGCGACAGCGTCAACCTCTCCTCTCTGAAGCTCTACGGCAAGGTGAAACTTGTTAAGACCGGCTTGGGAACGCTCGTGCAGGACGCCGCGCCGGAATGCGTGTGCGGCATCGAGGTGCGCGAAGGAACGTTCCAGACCGCCGCCGCGCTGGCTGCGTCGATAAAGGCCGAGCTCGCAATCGGCGCGAACGGCACTGTGACGATCGCCTGCGCGGGGGCGACAAGCGCGACGATGCCCGCCACGGTCTCCTTCGAAGCGGGTGCGAAACTGTTCTTCGACCTGACCAGTTTCGGCGCAGCGGAGTTCACGCTTGCGTCCGCAGGCTTCTCTTTCGGCGCGGGTGCGACGGCGGACGGATGCCTGGTTGTCTCCAACCCGTCCTACGGTGCGACGCTGGAGAGTGCGACGACAATAAGCGTCGATCTTCTGACTGCTCCCGTGACGGCGGTGTGGACGGGTCTCGGCGAGGCAGGGAACTTCGACGATCCGGGCAACTGGAGCTGCTCCAACAAGAACGGCGTCGCGCTTTCCAACACGACGCTTCCCGATGGTTCGACCACGACTTTCCGCCTCGGCGCGGACGCCGACTGGACGGCGAAGGCCGCAATCGCGCTCGGCAGCGGCGTGACGCTCGACCTCAACGGCCGGACGCTGGCGGCTGCATCCATCACCGGCGACGGCGTCGTCACGGATACCTCCAGCCAGCGTTGGACGTTGCTGCAGGATGACTCCGGCAATTTCTACGCACAGCTGGAGTATCTGGAGTCGGGAACGAGTTTCAAGAATCAATACTACCATGTCGCGGAATACATCGACACGGGCTACCAGCACAACACCAAGACGGTCGTCGATATGAAGGTGCAGATTCTCAAGACCACGGGCGACTGGTTCTGCTACTACGGTGCGCGCAATGGTGCCGCAAACGAGTTCTCCGGCTGGACTTACAAAAACAACCACTGGAAAGGCGTATCAGTCGATGGGGACTCCGGCAAGCCATATCCGAAGAACGTGCCGTTCCTGGCGCACATGGAGTTCAACGGGACGTGTACTTTTGGCAATGTGGAGGATTCCTCGACATACTTGAGTTTCACCTCCGGCGCGGGCGGCAGTTCCGGGCGCAACGACTTCCTGTTCGCCTTGAACCAAGGCAGCGGCAACCAGTTCGGCATGTACGGGCGCATCTACTACTGCACGGTGAAGGAAAAGACGGACGAGGCGGGCGTCTATAATATGATTCGCGACTTCGTGCCGGCGCAAAGGCTCTCCGACGGCGTCCTTGGCATGCTCGACAAATACAACGGCGTGTTCTATGTAAACAACGGCAGCGGCGCGTTCATCGCCGGACCTTACGCCACCGAAGGCGAAGCGGACGGCGCGGGCGAACTCCACCTCACCGTGGCGGAGAATGCGACGCTTTCGCTTGCCAATACGGCGAAGATCGCGGGCAACGTGAAGATCGTGAAGGACGGCCTTGGCACGCTCGTCGCGCCCACGACGGGGCACTACTTTGTCGGCGGAATCGACGTAACCGCGGGCACGCTCTCCATGGGCGGCGCGCTTGCCTACGGCGGCACGATCAATGCGGCAAGCGGCACGACGGTTTCCGTGCCGGCGTCCGTCGGTTCTGCCGGAACGAGCGTGGTCAACATCGCCGGCGGTACGTTCGAGGTCGCGAACTGCGGCACGAGCGTCGTCACTGGCACGGTGACGCTCGGCGGCAACGCAATCTCTGTCGCGGGTTCGTTTGCGCCGGTCTCCAGCACGGCGGCGCATACCATCACGCTCGCCGATGGCGCGACGCTCGACTTCACGCAGTGGACGGGGGCGTTCCCAATTGCCTATCCGACGCTGGCTTACGCCCCGGACGCGAACATCATCTTGAAGCTCGAACCGGCGTCGACGGCCCTCACGGCTCTGGCAAGGTCGAAGGACGCGGAAACCGGGAAGCGCAACGGCTATCTGTTCTCCTGGGACGCGATTCCTACCGGCGTCACGTTCAGGCCGGACGCCGCGACGGATGCCCGGTTCCGCGTCGTGCCGGACGAGAACGGCCTTCGCATGTCGTTCAAGGCCGGCCTCAGCATAATCATTATGTAAGGTCGGCGCAGGGATGCAGAAGCGCATCGTTGCAGTTATGCGGCGTTTTTCAGGCCGGGTGGCTTGAACCGCAAGCGCCACGAATGAGAGGACACTTGAATCGTCTTAATCTTGAGGACAAGGAGAAGCGGAAATGGATAAATTGCAGAAAAACGGCGAAAAATCCAGGGGGCAATTTGCCTCGTCTCTTTGCAGGAGGTGGTGCGATGAGGCGGCGGCGTTTGATGTGCGCCGCGCTCGCGGCGACCGTTCTCGCCATGTCGTCTGTTTCTGCCGCTCATTCGGAGGTCTGGACGTATAATGGCTCGGGCACGGGTGATCCGGGCGGCAACACGGGGGCAAACTATGATGCGGCGAATGCGTGGAAGGATGCGAACGGCACGGTGTGGACCTTCGACACTGCCGCGACGGTCGCGCGCGACTACATCGTCCCCGCCGGCAAGACGCTCGTCTCGCACAAGGATACCGACGGCAACGCCGGCGAATGGCGATTCACGGCGAACGACGACACGTTCATTCTTCGCGGCTCATCCACCGCCGTCGCACATCTTCGGTCTTCCGCGCGGCGTCTGTATCTGCCTCTTCTCGTGATGGAGAACAACTCCAAACTTTCCCTCGGTCTTCAGGATCCCAGTCCCAGATGGTACCAGGCGGTTCTGGGAAATATACGGATCGATGCTTCGGAAGAATACCCTGCGCTGTTCCAATGCTGGGACTATTACGACGGGACGCAGACGAACGCCACGACGATGACGGGTGCGGGCGCGCTGGTCTATTCTGGGAAAACCACCGGCGGTGTAGGAACCGCCACGAACGGGCGTCTGTACCTCTACGACTGCGACGCCAGCGGCTTTACAGGGCCCGTGAAGATGCAGTTGCCTGCAGACGGTACATCGCGCGGTCGCACGTCGTTCTACGTCAAGAGCGCGGAGAACATTGGCGGAAACCCCGCCGCGTTCATGCAGAAGGGACTTGAACTCGCCGGCGTCTATCTGGAAGTGCAGGGGAATGTGGTGCTCCCGGCAAACCGCGGCCTTTACATCGCCTCGCACAGCTGCAAAAACTCCTCGTATACCACGGAAGGACTTGGCTCGAAGATTGGGATTGCTGGCGGAAGAACCTTCTCCGTCGCGACGCCGGTCGTATTCGAAAGCGCGGACTACAACCTGTACAAGTCCGCCAGTGGAACACTCGCCGTTCCTGGCTGGACGGCGAACGGTACCGTGTGGCTGGCCGGCGGTACGCTGGACATCACCGGCGCCAGCATCGCCACCGGCGCGGTTTCGCCCGCCTCGATCGGTACACTGAAGATGACCAGCGGCATGGTGAAGCTCACGCTCTCCGGCGACGGTTCCGAACTTGCCGACGGGCAGTACGTGCTTCTGACTGCCGCTGCGCGGCTTCCCGATGCGTTTTCCACGCTGACGCCCGTCGTCAACGGCGCGTTTACGCTGCCCGCCGGCAAGAAGGCGATGTACTCTGTTCTCAACGGCACGAATTTCGTTATGACGGTGAAAGACGATTGCCCCGTCTGGACGTTCACGTCCACCAACACGGGGAATGGCAACTATGCTGTCGCGAATGCGTGGACGGACGAGAACAACGCAACGCAAACCCTGTCCAACGACAGCACGACGAGGCGCGACTACGTGATTCCCGCCGGGAAGACGCTCAAGACCCCCAGCGACAGCTTCGTCAACTGGTCGTTCACTTCGTGCGCGGACGACACTTTCATTCTGAGAGGCTCTTCTGCGTCACAGGCAAAGATCGAGTCGCGTGTCGCCGACTTGAACGTCGGATACTTGCGGATGATGGACAATTCCAATCTCAGTTTCAGCGAGAAGGACTACGCAAGTGCCCGCGGCACGATCAGCGTCGAGGCGTCCGAGGACTATCCGGCAATCTTCTTTGTGCGCAACTGGCTGTTGCGACATGCGACGAACGCGACGACGATAGTCGGTTCGGGCGCGCTTGTCTATACGCACCCTGCATCCACCTACAACCAGAACGTGCTCTTCCTGAAAGGCGACGCGAGCGGTTTCACCGGGCCGCTCACCATGAAGGGCATAGACGGCACGACGAGCCAGACGATCATCGATGGCATGAATCGACTGGCGTTTGCATTTACTGAAGGTGCGAACATCGCCGGCAATCCTTCTTCGTTCATCGAAAAGGGATTGGCGCTTGGCGGCGTCAGGCTTCTCGCGCTTGGTGACTCATCGCTCGGCGCGAACCGCGGCCTTTATGTTTCGAGCAACTTCACCAACAAGAATATCTCGGCCGGATCAGAGATCTGCGTCAAGAGCGGTTGCACGTTCGCCGTGCCGGCGGGCGTGTCGTTCGAGAGCGCGGACTATCCACTCGTCCTGACGTCAAACGGTTCAATGGGCATCGGAACAATCGGCGGCGGTACGCTTTCCCTTCCGGGGTGGGCGGCGAACGGCACGGTCAAGGTGACGACCGGCACGCTCGAGATCACCGGCGCAAGCGTGACGAACGGCGTGGTGACGCCGGCCTCAATCGGTTCGCTCGTGGTTTCCGGCGGGGCGGTGAAGATCGTCGTCACAGGCGACGGTTCGGAGGTGAATCTCGGTGACGTCAAGACGTTGATCGACTGCGGCGGAATTGTTGTGGACGGCGTTCTCGACTATATGCAAATCGTGAACGACGGTGCGTTTACGTTCGCGCCCGGCACGAAGGCGTCGCTTTCCATCGAGGACGGCAAGATCAAGATGACGGTGGTGGAATACGTGCCGGAATGGACGCTGAACAAGACGGGGCTTTACTCCGCTTCCGGTATTTGGACGGACGAGGAGGGCGGCGCACAGACGTGGAGCGCGTCGTCGGCGGCCATCGAAACGCAGTACAAGGTTCCCGCCGGGCGGCAGCTGGGTACGGAGGAGGGCAACACCGACGATACGGAGTTCTCGTTCTCGACGAATCCCGATTCCGTGTTCACGCTTATGGCGGGCACTGCGTCTTCCAGGGCAGAGTTCCACGTCAAGAAGATCAACGTGTACATCCCGAATCTCGTGATGAAGGACGGCGCGATGTACAAGTTCGGCTGGGCGAACAACGGCAGCCCGTTCAAGAACCACGAGAAACTGAGGGCCGATTCCATCATGATCGACTCCTCCGAGGAGAACCCGGCGGTGTTCTGGAGCCAGTCGTACTACCATGACACCATCCGCGTCATCGACGCGCCTATTTCCGGCATCGGTGCGCTCCGGTTCATTTCCAACCGCATGAGCTTCAACCAGACGCACGGCAATTTCCGCCTCGCGGGCGACAACAGCGGGTACACCGGCACGATCTCGCTCGAGGGACTGCCGTGGCAGCCTGACAGCAACAATCACAAATACCCGCAGCAGTCGGCACAGCTCTACGTGACGAACACGGTCAACATCGGCGGCAATCCCGCGACGTTTAAGGAGAAGGGGTTGAACATGTCGCTCGCGTCGCTGTACGTGCAGGGCGACACGGCTCTCGCTGCGAACCGCGGGCTTTACGTCTCCGTTACCAGCACGGTGGACGTGGCGAGCGGCAAGACTTTCACCGTGCCGACGAGCATTGGCTTCGCGGAGGACACGGGGCTGCTCTACAAGACCGGCGCGGGGACAATGAGCGTCCCCGGCTGGACGAGCGGCACGGTGGCGGTGAGCGCGGGTGCGCTCAACCTCACCGGCGCGATGTTCGCGAACGGCGCGGCGGGGACGCCGGTTGCCATCGGCGGAATCGAGTACGCGGGCGGTGCGACGGTGACGCTCACCGTGACGGGCGACGGATCGGCATTGCCGTTTGCCAACGCCACGAACGTCCTCGTCGAGGCCGAAAGCGCGTTGCCGGCCGGCTTTGCAGGCAAGGTGCGGGTTGTCAACGACAACGCGTTCACGGTGCCATCGCGGCTGAAAACGAAGTTCATTGTCGTCGACGGCACGAAGCTTGCGCTGGAAACAGAGAAGAGCAAGGGCACGGTGCTGATCGTGAGGTGATGGCGCCCTCTGCGGCGAAGGAAGCCTGAAAGGAGAAGTTGTGAGAAAGATACAGACGCTTGCGGCGCTGGCGCTTTGCGCCGTGCCGGCGCTCGCGCAGCAGCCGGCGTGGCCGGAGATCACGTCGACGATGCGCCCGTGGTGCTACAACTGGTGGATGGGCAGCGCCGTCGACGAGGCCGGCCTGGACCTTCAGGCGAAGCAGCTGGCCGACGCGGGGCTGGGCGGCATCCACGTTGTCCCGATCTACGAGGCCATCGATGAAAAGCGGCAGGCGGTCGACTATCTCTCCGATGAATGGATGCGGCTCTTCTCGGTTGCGAAGGCGAAAGGCGCGGCGAAGGGGCTCGGCGCGGACATGACGACCGGGTGCGGCTGGAACTTCGGCGGCCCGCACATCCCCCGCCGTCTCGGCGTGTGGAATCTCCACAGGCTGGGGCCGGGCGACGCGCCGCTTCCCGGCGGCGAGGTGCTGTGGCGCGGGAAGGACGCGGACGGACGCGAGGTGCGCCTCGAGGCCGCGCCGACCGGCCGGCAGGTCGACAAGGCCCCAAAATCGTGGAAGGGCGTCATGATCGACCCGTGCTCGAAGGAGGCGATGCGCACCTTCCTCGAGCCGTTCGACCGCGCGTTCGCGCGTCCGGGCGCGGTGCGTCCGAGGTGCTTCTACCACGATTCCTACGCCTACCACGAAACGACGTGGTCGCCGGAACCTCCCTCCGCGTTCAGGCGGCTGCGCGGGTACGCGCTGGAAGACCACTACGCCGAACTCGCCGGCATCGGCGACGCCGAGGCCATCGCTCGCGTCAAGCACGACTACCGCGAGACGATTTCCGACATGATCGTGGAGAGCTTCGCGGGCTGGACGGCGTGGGCGCACGGGCTCGGCGCGAAGACGCGCAACCAGGCTCACGGTGCGCCGGCGAACCTTCTGGACTTCTACGCCGCCGCCGACATCCCCGAAACCGAGATGTTCAATACGGCGCGGAACATTCTCATGTCGAAGTTCGCGTCGTCCCCCGCGCACGTGAGGGGCGGCGGACTCGTCTCGGCGGAAAGCTGCACGTGGATCGACGAACACTTCTGCGCGACGCTCGGCGAATGCAAGCGCTTCATCGACCAGCTGTTCCTCTCAGGCGTCGACCACGTGTTCTACCACGGATGCTGCTACTCGCCGCCGGATGTCGCGTGGCCGGGCTGGTGCTTCTACGCGACGCTGGAGATGAATCCGCGCAATCCGATCTGGCGCGACGCGCGGACACTTTCGGACTGGATCGCCCGCTATCAGTCGATCGCCCAGACGTCCGTGCCCGACGAGGACGTGCTTCTCTACTGGCCGATACACGACACGTGGCGCAAGCTGGAAGGGTTCTCGGAGCAGTTCGTTCTGCTCCAGGCGGGCGGCTGGCTCATGCAGTCCGAACTCGGCAAGGCCGCGCGGCGGCTCTACGACGCGGGCGTTTCCTTCGACTACGTGTCCGACAGGCAGCTGCTCGGCCTGCCCCCCCGCGACAAGACGCACTACACGACGATCGTCGTCCCGTCGTGCAAGACGATTCCGCTCGCAACGGCGCGGCGCCTCGGCGAACTTGCGCGGAGCGGATACAAGGTCATCTGCGTTGGCGAACGGCCGTCGGACGTTCCGGGATTCATCAGGCCGGAGGAGTCCGACGCCGTCCGCAAGGCAATGGAGGACGTCGGGAACGCAAGTATCGACGACGTGGGCAGACGCGAGCCGTTCGTCGGGAAGGCGGGTCTTGCCTACCGCCGCATGAGAAGGGGGAAAGACGTCCTCTACTACATCGTCAACCAGACCGCGAAGCGGGTTTCCGGCACGTTCCGTCCGAGTGCGACGACGGCATCGGCCTGGACGCTCGACCCGATGGACGGGGCGATACGTCCGGCGAAGACATCGGCGGGCGCCGTGGAGCTTGCGCTGGAAGGCTCAGGCAGCGTCCTTCTTTGGTGCTCGCCCGTGGAAACGACGGGCACAGGGGAGGAACGTGCGCCGCAGGTCTGCGGCGAGCCGGTCGAAATCAAAGGGCCATGGACGCTTCGCCGCGTCTGCGGAGGACCCGAGGCGGCGTGGAAGGATCGGACGATGACGGCGCTTTCGAGCTGGTCGAGAAACGCCGACGGGTCTGAGAATCCGTTCTGCGGGACGGTGCTCTACAAAACTTCGTTCGTCTGCGCCGACGGTTCGGGCGACGCCGTTCTCGACCTCGGCGAGGTGTGCCATTCGGCGCGCGTGCGCGTGAACGGACGCGACCTCGGGACGCGCATCATGGCGCCGTACCGATTCCGCATTCCGTCCGGTGCGCTTGCAAAGGGCGAGAACGTCCTTGAAGTCGAGGTGACGAGCACCGGGTCGAACCGCCTGCGCGATCTCGACACGCGCAAAGTCAACTGGCGCGTCTTCACGCATCCCGGAATACTGGGGCGCAACTACAGGAACTTCGACGCGTCACAACGTCCGCTCGCGCCGGCGGGGCTTCTCGGCCCGGTCAGCCTGACGTATTCGCGGCAGACGGCGATACTCCCCGTCTCGCCGACCGGCGGCGCCGTTTTCGAACTGCTTCCCGACACGCAGAGAAAGGTGCTCGCCGGGGCGACGCGCGTCGAGAGAAACAAAACTCTCAAGTCGCTCGATGCCCGCGCGACGCGGAACGAGTGGCGGCGGCATCGTCCGCTCGTATTGAAATGGAAGGCGGCGGAAGGCGTCGAGGGACCGTGGCGCATCCGGATCGGCACGAAGGCGGATCTCTCGGACGCGAAGGATTGGTGGCTTGAGAGGGACTGGGCGAGGAAAGACGGGACGGATCCGTACGGCGCGCAGGTCTGGACATACGAGGCTCCTTTCGCGAATCTCGACCTTGGCCGCACGTACTACTGGCAGGTGTGGAGCCGGGTGGCGTGCTCCGGGCACGACTGCGGCTTCACGTATCCGGAATCGTGCAAATGCGGTCGGACGAAGCACGGCGAAATCTCGCCTGTGGTGTCGTTCAAGACGCCCGCGCAACCGCCGCGCTGGATCGCGCTCGAGGGCAAAGCGGAGAATGTGCGCGACCTTGGCGGATGGAAGACCGTAGACGGATGCATCGTCAGGACGGGAATGCTCTTTCGCGGACAGGGTCTCAACGAGAACAGCGTGTCGGGAATCGACCGGGGGCGCATCCGGCTGACCGTCGAGGACGTGCGGTACATGACGAAGGTACTTGGGATCACGACGGACCTTGACCTTCGCGGGAGCAGGGAGACCGGCGCGATGGAGGGTTCGCCGCTCGGGGCTTCGGTCAGATTCGTCAACCGCTCCTCGCCGTTCTACGCCGGGATCTTCCATCCGTCCGGCATGAAGACGATGGCCGCAAACTTCCGCGTGTTCTGCGACAGGAAGAACTACCCGATCTACTTCCACTGCATCGGCGGGGCGGATCGCACGGGGTCGCTCGCCTACGTGCTGAACGGCGTGCTCGGCGTGGGCAAGGAGGATCTGGAGCGCGACTGGGAATCGACGTTCTACAACGGGATGTCCATTCCCGGCGTGGACGATCCGAAGCACGCGCGCGGCACGCAGCATTTCGACGCGGGTTTTGCGAAATACGGCAAGCCCGGCGATCCGCTCGCCCGCAGGATCGAACTGTATCTCCTCGCCTGCGGCGTGACCGAGGCGGAAATCGCGGCGTTCAGGTCCATCATGCTCTCTTCGGACTGATGGCGGCATACGCTTCGCTGACCGATTACGACGGCGGCTGTCCCCGCAATCGCAGCCTCAAGTGAATTTCGCCAGATAAATCCTGCGGGCAACGGAAAATTTATGGTATAATCTCCGCCATGAAAAAATCTATCATGACACTGTTGGCGGCGGGCATGGCCTCTGCCGGAACCGTATTGTTCACCCCCGGCTGCTGCTCGTCTGGCTGTTGCTCGTCGAGCTGCGGCGACGCCTGCGCCGCGCCCAGATCGTGCGGTGGCGTGTACGGCAGCTGGGCGATTACGCTGCCCTACCCCGAGATGAATGCCGCGCATCTCATCCTCGAGAAGGGCAAGGACGGCAAGCCGTCCGCGCTCCTCCTCTGGCGCTGGGCAAGCCCCACGCCGGCCGCGGTCACGCAGATCGACGCCAAGGGCTTCACCGTCCAGCGCGCCTTCGGCAAGCCGAGGGGCAAGGAGAACGACAAGTCCGCGTGGCGCGCGCTCCGCGTGACGTGCACGGTTGACGGCAAGGCGTTGAAGGGCACGTTCTGCACGGTGGACGGCAACGGCAAGGCCGTCGACAAGCCGCAGGACATCTGCGGCAAGCGCAATCCGCCCATCGGCCCCGCGCCCGACTTCGCCAAGGCCGTCTACGGCCAGTCGATCGACCTCCTCGCGGGCTCGATCGCCGACTTCGAGCTCATGGGCAAGGACAAGGCCAACGGCTGGACGCTCAAGGACGGCGTCCTCTCCAACCGCATCGAGCGCGACAAGAACGGCCGGCCCACGCACAGGAACGGCAACCTCCGCACGAAGCGCGCGGACTTCTTCGACTTCAAGCTCTCGTACGACGTGCGCGTGCTGCCGAAGTGCAACTCCGGCGTGTATCTGCGCGGCATCTACGAGATCCAGGTGCTCGACAGCCACGGCAAGCGCGTGGACTGCCACAACATGGCCGCGCTGTACGGGCGCATCACGCCGAAGGTTGCGGCGGAAAAGCCGGCGAACGAGTGGCAGCACGTGGACGTGACGCTCTACAAGCGCCACATCACCGTGGTGCTCAACGGCGTCACGATCATCGACAGGCAGCCCGTGGCGGGCATCACCGGCGGCGCCATGACCGCCGACGAGTTCGTGCCCGGCCCACTCTACCTCCAGGGCGACCACTCGGACGCGGACTTCCGCAACATGAAGCTCACGCCCATCCTCAAGTAAGGCGTGCAGAAGCAGAAGGTCAGCTACGTCGAGCGGCTTGAGCACGCGCTCGTCAAGATCATCCAGCAGCCGGGCGCGGACCAGAACCAGCCCGGCGGCGTGCGCGTGCTGCTGGCCTTCCTGAACGGCATCTCGAAGATATTCCGGTTCGTCGTCGCGGTACGCTACTGCCTCTACCGCTGGGGCCTGCTGCGCCGCTTCCCGCTCGGCTGCCAGGTGATCTCCATCGGCAACGTCACGGCGGGCGGAACGGGCAAGACGCCCGTCACCGAGAAGTTCGCGCACGAACTCTCGGCGGCGGGGCGCAGGGTGGCGATCCTCTCGCGCGGCTACCGCCGCAAGGAGGCGCCGTGGTGGAAGCGGATGTTCACGCAGGTGGTGGAGCAGCCGCCGCTTGTCGTCTCCGACGGACGCCAGATCAAGCTCGACGCCGCCACCGGCGGCGACGAGCCGTACATGCTCGCGTCGAACCTGCCGGGCGTGTGCGTGCTCGTCGACCGAAACCGCGTGAAGGCCGGCCGCTACGCCGTGTCGCGCCTCGGATGCGACACGCTCATCCTCGACGACGGCTTCCAGTACCAGCGCCTGAAGCACACGCACGAGGTCGTTCTGGTGGACAAGACGAACCCCTTCGGCAACGGGCACATGCTCCCGCGCGGCGTCCTGCGCGAGCCGGCGAGCCACATCGACCGCGCGGACGTGATATTCCTCACGAAGTCCGACGGCGACTCCGCCGCCGTGCGCGAGCAGATACGCGCGTACAACCAGACTGCCGAAATCATCGAGTGCCGCCACGCGCCGCGTCTCCTGAAGGACGTGTGGAGCCGCGAGGAGCTGCCGCTCGACTGGCTGAAGGGGAAGACGCTCACCACGCTCTCCGGCATTGCCGTGCCGCAGGGCTTCGAGGACTCCCTGCGTAAGCTCGGCGCGCGTGTGATCTGGTGCGAGCGCTACGCCGACCACCACCGCTACGACTCCTCGGAAATCATCTTCGCGCTCAACAAGACGGCCGATCTCCACGCCGACGCGCTTATCACGACCGAGAAGGACGCCGTGCGCTTCCCGCGTCTCGAGACGACGCCCGTGCCGTGCTACTACCTGCGCGTCGACATCGAGATCATGAAAGGCGCGGAGAACTTCGCCGCCGCCGTCGACCGCATCTGCAACATCAAGCCCCGCAGCAAAGGTGTGAATCAATGAAAAGAGTCGTATTTCTCGACTGGATGCGCGTGATCGCCTGTTTCATGGTGATGGCGATCCATGCGGCGGAGCCGTTCTACCTTGGCGGAGAGGCACCGAACATCACGTACATTGCGAGCCGATGGGACATGATATGGATCACCGTGACGGAATGCCTCTGCCGCGTCTGCGTCCCGCTTTTCGTGATGGCTTCGGCGTACCTGCTTTTCCCCGTGCGGCGTCCGACGGGCGAGTTCTTCAAGCGGCGTCTGCTGCGGGTGGGTGTTCCGTTCGTCGTGTGGGAGGCGATTTACGTGTGGCAGGCGGGTGGCAAATGGGGCCCGATGTTCTTCAATTTTCCTGACGAAGGCGGACACCTCTGGTTCGTGCCGATGCTGATGGGGCTCTACATCCTCATGCCGCTTCTTTCCCCGTGGGCGGAGAAAGTTTCTGAGCGCGAGTTGAAGGGCTGGATAGCCGTCTGGCTCTTTACGACCACGTTCCCGTTCCTGCGGAGGCTGTGGGGAAATCTCTACGGTGACCCGTCGTTCGGAGCGGTGCCGTATCTCTACGGGGAGTGTCCGTGGAACATGTTCGGCGCGTTCCACTACGTGAGCGGATTCATCGGCTACATGCTGCTCGGCTTCTGGTTCCGCAAGTTCGTGCCGCGGCGCAGCTGGGCGAAGACGCTTGCCGCCGCGCTGCCGATGTGGCTGGTCGGCGTTGCCGTGATCGGGATTCCGTTCTTCTCGTATCCGGGCAAGTTCCCGTTCGCTGTGCCGTATGCGGCGGCTGTCAGGATGGAAATGAGCATCGAGTACTGTTCGTTCGGCGTTGCCCTTGCCACGATCGCGGCGTTTACGGTCATTCGCAAGATTCATTTCGAAGGTGTGTTCTACAGGCGCGTGGTGCGTCCCGTTTCGGAGGCGAGCTACGGGATGTACCTCGTTCACATGCTTGTTCTCGCGCCTGTGTCCGCCGCGCTGATCCCGCGCATGGCGACGCCTCTCGCAATCCTGTCCGCCGCCGCGATTTCGTATGTGGCGTCCGCCCTCGCGTCGTTCGCCGTGCGCAGGATCCCCGTGGTCGGCAAGTGGATCTGCTGAAAGGTTGTTCTCCGCGCCATGAAACCAGATGCAAAAGGCGGCAGAAGGGGCATCCTGCGGAACACGGCCATCGTGGGCGCGATGACGACGCTCTCGCGCGTGCTGGGTCTCGTGCGCGAGATGTTCCAGAGCCGTCTCATCGGCGCGGGCGTGGAACAGAGTGCGTTCACGCTTGCGTTCGCGATTCCGAACATGATGCGCAAACTCTTCGGCGAGGGCGCGCTCACCGCCGCATTCGTGCCCGTCTTCAAGGGTGAGGTCGAGGCCGAGCGCATGGAGAGCGCCCGACGCCTCGCGCGCGCCGTGATGACGATGTGCCTCCTCATGCTTGCGGCGGTCTCGGCGCTTGCGGTGGTCGGGCTTTCGGCGGCGCTTCACTGGGGCGTCGGATTCTCGGAGCGTACGTCGCTCACGCTGCGTCTCACGCGCATCCTCGTGCCGTACATGGTGTTCATCTGCGGGGCGGCGTTCGGCATGGGCGTGCTGAACGCGCTCGGCAGGTTTGCGGCGGCGGCGCTGATGCCGTGTCTCCTGAACGTCGTGTGGATCGGCGCGCTCGGCGCGCTCTGCTTCTTCCCGGACATGGCGCTTTCCTCGCGCATCGTGTGGGTGAGCGGCGCCATCCTCTTTGCGGGCTTCCTGCAGATGGCGTTCATGTTCTGGTGCATGAAGCGGCGCGGCGTGTCGCCACGGCCCTCGCGCGCGGGCTGGGGCGACCCCAACACACGGCTCGTGTGGCGCAACATGCTCGTGGCGGCGGTCGGTGCGGGTGCGGTGCAGATCAACTACATGCTCGACCAGGTGCTTGCGCAACTCGCCGCGCCATGGGCTGCGGGCGTGATCGGCTACGCGGAACGCTTGATGGACCTGCCGCTCGGCATCGTGGGCGTCGCGTTCGGCACCGTGCTGCTCCCCACGTTTGCCGGTTGTTTCGCGAAGGAGGACGTTGCGGGGGCGCGTGCGGCGTTTCTCTCCTCCGCCGACAACCTTCTCTTCGTGATGGTTCCCGCCGCCGTCGGCCTCGGCATCCTTGCGCCGGACCTCACGCGCGTCATCTACGAAGGTAAGGCGTTCGACGCCACGGCCACGCTGCGCGTGGGGCGCGCGGTGGCGTGCTATGCGGTCGGACTCGGCTTCTTCGGCCTGCAGAAGACGCTCGTGCCGTGGTTCCAGGCGCAGAAGGACATGAAGACGCCGCTTGCGGTGTCCGTGAAGATGGTGTTCCTCAACGCGACGCTCAACGTCCTCGCGGTGTTTCTGCTGCCCGTCGAGTGGCGGCACGTTGGCCTTGCGGCCTCGACCGTGTTCTGCGCGGGTGTCGCCTGCGTGTGGCTCGCCGTGCTGGCGCGCCGGAAGAACGGCGCACTCGGCCTCGTGGCGCTGGTGCGTCCCGTCGGCCGCACGCTCGCCGCATCCGCCGCGATGGGTGCGGCGCTGTGGGCTGCGCGCGCCGGACTCGTCTCGTGCGGCTGGACGGGTGTGTGGGCCAACGTGGTGCAACTCGGCATGCTCGTGGTGTTTGGCGCGATGGTGTACTTTGGCACGCACTTCCTCTTCGCGCGCCGCACGTTTGCGGCCCGCCTGCGCGCGCTCCGCCGTCGTCGATAAATGGCAAGAAGGGAAAAGAGAATGAAAAAGATCATGATGTGCGCCGGTTACGTGCCGGCAATCTGCATGGCGGCGACGCTTGTTCCGCAGCCCGTGTCGATGAAGACGGGAACGGGGTCCGTTCCCGCGAAGAACGCGCAGGTCGCGTACGTGGTCGACGCGTCGCTTCCGCCGGAGGGATACCGGCTGAGCGTGAAGCCGGACGGCATCACGGTGGCGAGCGCGTCCGACGCCGGGCGCTTCTACGCCGCGCAGACGCTTGCGCAGCTGAAGGAGGGGAACGCGTACCCCGTCGTGGAGATCGAGGACGCGCCGCAGTACGGCTGGCGAGGGCTCCTCGTCGACGACTGCCGCCACTTCTTCGGCAAGGAGAACGTCAAGCGCGTGATCGACCTCATGGCGCAGCACAAGATGAACCGTCTCCACTGGCACCTCACCGACGACCAGGGCTGGCGGCTCGACATCCCCGGCTACCCGGAGCTCGCGCGGCATGCATCCGTCCGCGCGGCGAGCGCGAAGCACGGAACGCGTCCGCACGTGAGCATGAAGAACTACGCGCACCTTCTCAACGGCGAGAAGTACGGTCCCTTCTTCTACACGGAGGCCGACGTCAAGGAGATCCTCGCCTACGCCGCCGCGCGTCACGTCGTCATCGTCCCGGAGATCGAGCTGCCCGGCCACGTCTACGCCGCGCTCTCGGCCTATCCGGAGCTCGCGTGCTTCCCCGAGCGGCTGAAGGGCAAGGGACCGCTCAGCGCATGGGGGATCGAGAAAGACGTCCTCTGCCTCGGCAACGACAAGTCCGTGAAGTTCATGGAGGACGTCCTCGACTACGTGTGCAGACTCTTCCCCGGCGACGTCGTGCACATCGGCGGCGACGAGTGTCCGCAGGACCGCTGGAAGACGTGTCCGAAGTGCCAGGCCCGCATGAAGAAGGAGGGGATCGCCGGCGTCCAGGACCTGCAGCCGTGGATCACGCGCCACTTCGTCAAGTTCCTCGCCGCGCGCGGACGGCGTCCCATCGGCTGGGACGAATACCTTCTCGGCGACGTCCCGAAGAGCGCGATCGGCATGAGCTGGCGCGCGGGCGGCGGCGGCGCGGGACACAGGTTCCTCACGCCGCGCGAGTGCGTCCTGCGCGGACACGACCTTGTGATGACCCCGCGCACGTTCTGCTACCTCGACTACGGGCAGGGACTCAAGGACGATCCGTTCCAGTACATCGGCGGAAAGGTCACGCTCGAGAAGTGCTATGCGTTCAATCCGTGCGAGGGCGTCCCGCAGGAGCTGCGCGGACACATCCTTGGCGGGCAGGGCAACAACTGGTCCGAGTACACGTGGAACGAGTACGACCTTGCATGGAAGATGTGGCCGCGCGCATGCGCGCTCGCGGAGGCGTTGTGGACGGGCGACCGGCGTCCGGGCTTCGCCGACTTCCGCGTCCGCATGGAGCGGCACAGGAAGCGTCTCCTCTCGCAGGGCGTGAACTGCGCCCCGCTGGAGTGAGCAATGTGAGGTCTCTCCGGAAACGCGCACGGGTCGGGGTGATTTTTGAAATTTTCGTTTCTCTTTTTTCCTCTTGCATCGGGCGGCGGGTTGTGATAAACTATCCGCCACACACGAAGAAAAAAGGTAAACGAAAATGGTCAAGCTCAGAATGCGTCGCACAGGTTGCAAGAACCACGCGACCTATCGTATCGTAGCGGCGGACGAACGTTCTCCCCGCGACGGCAAGTTCCTTGAGATCCTCGGCTGGTACGACACCGCGATCAAGGACGAAAACTTCAAAATCGACCTGGCTCGGGTAGACGATTGGCTGAAAAGGGGCGCCAAGCCCTCCACGACCGTCGCGTCCCTGATTCGCCGCGCCCGCAAGGCGGCGCCGAAGGCCTAATTCCGGAAAGGGCAGGTGACATCATGGCTATCAAGATTCTGGAAAAGATCAACGCGGAGCAGACGGCCAAGCTGGCCGATAAGAAGTTCCCCGAGTTCCACACCGGCGACATCGTGCGCGTGTCCGTTCGCATCAAGGAAGGCGAGAAGACGCGTGTGCAGGACTTCGAGGGCAAGGTTCTCGCGATCGACAACGGCACGAAGAACGCCTCCGGCAACTTCACCGTGTCGCGCGACAGCTACGGCGTGCGCGTGGAGAAGCTCTTCCCGTTCAACAGCCCGGCGGTCGAGAAGATCGTCGTGGTGAAGAAGACGCCTTCCTGGCGCAGCAAGCTCTACACCGAGCGCACGTTCTGCAGCCACAAGGCCGTCCGCAAGCTCGTGAAGAAATAATGCGGATTGACATCATCACCGTCTTCCCCGAGATGTTCCGGGGATTTCTTGGTGAGAGCATCCTTTCCCGTGCCGTGCGCATGGGAAAGGTTTTTGTTCGTACAGTCGACCTGCGCGACTTCGCCCGCGACCAGCGTCGCACGGTGGACGACAAGCCCTACTCCGGCGGCCCCGGCATGCTGATGCGTCCCGACGTGTGGACGGAGGCGGTCGAGGTCGTCCGCACGCCCGGCGCGCGCGTGGTGCTCACCACCCCCGCCGGCGCGCCCTACACGCAGCGTACGGCCGAGGATTTTTCGCGCGCGGAGCACCTCGTTTTCCTCTGCGGACACTATGAGGGCATTGACGAGCGGGTGCGGCGGCTCGTCACGGACGAGGTGTCGATGGGCGATTTTGTCTTGACGGGCGGCGAAATTCCCGTGGCCGCAATGGTCGATTCCGTCGTGCGGCTACTTCCCGGCGTGCTGGGAGGCGGCGCGGCCGCCACGGCGCGCGAGTCGTTCGGCGAGGACGGCCTCTTGGAGTCGCCCCAGTACACGCGCCCGCCCGTCTATCGCGGGCTCGCCGTGCCGGATGTCCTGGTGGACGGCGACCACGGCAAGGCGGAGGCGTGGCGGAAACGGCAGGCGATCGACCTCACGTCGCGCCGTCGCCCCGATCTCATTGCACATGGTGGCACCTTGGTGGCGGAATGAGGGTGACTGGATGTGAGACATGAGACGTGAGACGAGAGACGAGCTGAGACATGATCCCCGTAGGCTTGGGTGGCTTTGCGCCATCCCATTTCTCGTCTCATGTCTCATGTCTCACGTCATCTACGGTTTGCCCCCTGCTTCCGGTGCGGCGCCGCGTCCGCAGCCGCGTTCGCGTATCGTGGTGGTGAAGTCCGTTGTGGCCGTGCCGGCGTCCGAACGCGCCTACGCGGCATCGCTCGCGGACGGCACGGCGCGCATCCTGACGCGGAACGGCGTGAAGTCGGACTTGGTTTCTGACGGCTCGCTCGACGCCGCGCTGAGGGGGCGCGACCTCGCCTTTCTCGTCACCTGCACGGCGCCAACGCCCGCGCAGGTCGCCGCGCTCGCGCGTTTTCGCGGACGCGGCGGGGTCATACGTCCGCTGTATTCCGCCTCGCCGCAGGTGGTGTCCGTGGTCGGCGTACAGCCCACGCTGAAGGTGCGCGACGCGGAGAGCGTGAAGGAGCGCTACCTTCTGAACGAGGTGGACGCGGCCGTGCCGGGCGCGTGGAACCGCTCGGCCTGGGAGCGGAAGCGGAAAGTCATGCTCGCGGCGGCGTCCACGCTCGGGCGCGCGCAGCGTCCGCGCGCGGGCGAGATCCACGCCGTGTGGGACCATACGGGGTTGGGGCTTTATCCCGGCGACTGGCCGCGCACGTTTCGCGTACTGCGCGCAAACGGCATCACCGACATTTTCGTCAATGTGTCCGGCGCGGGCTTCGCGCACTACGCCTCCAGCGTTCTGCCCCGCTCGAAGGAGTATGCGCGCCACGGCGACCAGCTGGACGCCTGTCTCAAGGCAGCACGCGGCACGGGCGTGCGCGTGCATGCGTGGGTGATCTGCTTCAATGCGACGCGCGCGGATTCCGCCTATCTCCTGGCTTTCCAGAAAAAGGGCTGGCGTCTCAAAAACCGGCAGGGCGCGTTCACGGAGTACCTGGATCCGTCGAACGCCGACCTGCGGTGGCGGATGATCAAGTCCATCGACGAACTGGCGCGCGCCTATCCCGTGGCGGGCGTTCACCTTGACTTCGTGCGTTGGTACGAGGGCGCGCCGAAGCCGGTGAACGCCGCGAGGCATGTGACCATGTTCGTGGAGTCGGTGCGCAAGCGCCTGCGCGCGGCGCGTCCCGGCGCGTGGCTCACGGCGGCCGTGCTGGCGGACCATCCGTCGTGCGTGGCGTCCGTGGGACAGGACTGGCCGGCGTGGATCGACGCGGGGTTCGTGGACTACGCGGTGCCGATGAACTACGTGGAGAAGCGCGCCCGTTACGCGACGCTCGTCGCCCAGCAGGGGCGCGTGAAAAACCGCGCGCGCCACATCATCGGCGGCATCGGCGTGACGGCGAACGAGTCAAAGCTGTCGGCGGCGCAGGTGGTCGAGCAAATCAATCTCGCGCGGCAGTCTGGTTTCGCAGGCGTCGCGCTCTTCGACCTCGACGACACACTCGTGGAGTCCATCTTCCCCGTCCTGCGTCTCGGCCTGTTCCGTCCCTAGTCCAAAAGTATGGTAAAATTTCCGGCAAGGAGAAGAAACGCAATGAGAAGAATCCTGTCTATGATGGTTGTGGCCACATGCGCCGTCCTGGCCGTGGCGCGGGCGGCGAACGCGGAAGACGTGCGCACGCCGGTCCGCACGATGCTCATCCACTCGCACAACGACTATGCGCAGAAGCGTCCCTTCTGGGGCGCCTACGAGGCGGGAGCGGACTCCATCGAGGCCGATGTGTTCCTGGTGGACGGCGAACTGCTCGTGGCGCATTCCCGCAAGGGGCTGAAAAAGGAGAATACGCTCCGCCGCCTCTATCTGGATTCGCTGCGCGAAGTCATGCGGAAGAACGGCGGGCGCGCGCGCGCCGACGGAAAGCCACTCCAGCTGCTCATCGACCTCAAGAACGGAAAGCCCGCGCTCGACCGTCTGGTGGAGATCGTCGAGAGGGAAGGCTATCGCGACTGCTTCGACATCGTGAAGAATCCCTCGGCAACGCGGCTGACGGTGACGGGCGACCACTCGGCGATAAAAGACTTTCTCGCCTATCCCGATTACGTATTCTTCGACGTGCCGCCTACCAAGAAGCTGGCCGACGAACAGTACAAACGCGTGCCGCTCATCAGCCACTACGCGCGCGCCTACACCAAATGGCGTTCAGGCGAGATGGCCGAGGCGGAAAAGGAAAAGATCCGCGTCGCCGTCCGCGAGGTTCACGCGAAGGGCTGCAAGTTCCGTCTGTGGGGCTATCCTGACCATCCCGAGGCGTGGCGTCTGGCGGTAGAACTCGGGCTTGACTACATCAACACCGACCGCCCAGCTGCTGCCGCCGCCTTCCTGCGCGACCTCAAAACGCCCGCCGCCGCGGGTTCGTCCTGCAAGCGCAGGCGCTAATCAAAAATGCGTTTCCCCATTATGACGGGAAAACGCACTTTGAAGTGGAGCCAGGTAACGGATTCGAACCGCCGACCTGCTCATTACGAATGAGCCGCACTACCAGCTGTGCTAACCTGGCTTGGTTGAAAACGGTTGATAGTTTACTAAATCCCCGTGGGGGTTGCAAGGGCGATTTTAAACTTTTTTCATTTTTCCAGTTCACAACCCGCCGTATTTTCGCTACAATATACACTCACTTGTTTCCCGAAATAGGAGTAAAGTTACAATGGCGAACATCAAAGGCGGCCGTGCCGCCCGTAAACGCGACCGTCAGAACGCGAAGGCCCGTGCCCGCAACACGGCGGTCAAGGCGCGTCTGCACACCGAGCACAAGAAGCTCTTCAAGGCGGCGGACGCCGGCAAGAAGGAGGACGCCGAGAAGGAATTCAAGGCGTTCGTGAGCGGTCTTGACAAGGCCGTGAAGAAGGGCATCATCGCGAAGAACACGGCCGACCGCAAGAAGTCCCGTGCCCAGCTGAAGCTGAACAAGATGGCCAAGGCTGCGGAGGCGGCGAAATGAGCAAGAAGACGCTGCGCGACATCGACCTGAAGGGCAAGCGCGTCCTGATGCGCGTTGACTTCAACGTGCCGATGGCCAAGGACGGCAGTGGCAAGATCACGGACGACACGCGCGTCGTGGCGGCCCTGCCCTCCATCCAGTACGTGCTCGAGCAGGGCGGCAGCCTCGTGCTGATGAGCCACCTCGGGCGTCCGAAGGGCAAGGGCTACGAGGCCGAGTTCTCGCTGAAGCCCGTCGCCGACCATCTCGGCGAGCTGCTCGGCAAGCCGGTCGCGTTCGCGGCGGACTGCATGAACGCCGACGCGGAAGTCGCCGCGCTCAAGCCGGGCGACGTGCTGCTTCTCGAGAACACCCGCTTCTACAAGGCCGAGGACGGCAAGGTCAAGAAGGACGACGAGAAGAAGGGCATCCACCTCACGGAGGAGGAGTACCAGGCGAAGAAGGCCGAGCTGAAGGAGAAGCGTGCCGAGATGGCGAAGAAGCTCGCCTCCTACGGCGACGTCTACGCGAACGACGCGTTCGGCACGGCGCACCGCGCCCATGCCTCCACGGCGGTCGTGGCGGACTACCTGCAGCCTGCTGTATCCGGTTTCCTTCTCGAGAAGGAGATCAAGTTCCTCGGCGACGCGGTGGAGAACCCGGTGCGTCCGTTCGTGGCGATTCTCGGCGGCGCGAAGGTGAGCGACAAGCTGAAGGTGATCAAGAACCTCCTCGGCAAGGTCGACACCCTCATCGTCGGCGGCGGCATGGCCTACACCTTCCTGAAGGCGCAGGGCATGAAGGTCGGCGCGTCCCTCTGCGAAGACGAGCAGCTCGCCTACGCGAAGGAGATGCTCGACGCGGCGGCCGCGAAGGGCGTCAAGTTCCTCCTGCCCGTCGACAACGTGATTGCCGACAAGTTCCCGGCCGAGAAGGACGCCTCCGACATCCAGATGCAGGTTGCCGAGGGCGACATCCCCGACGGCTGGATGGGCCTCGACATCGGTCCGAAGACGGTTGCGCTCTTCTCCGACGCGATCAAGGGCGCCAAGACGGTCGTGTGGAACGGCCCGATGGGCTGCTTCGAGTTCGCCCCGCTCGCGAAGGGCACGTTCGGCGTGTGCGACGCGGTGGCCACGGTCAAGGCGAACGGCGGCACGTCGATCATCGGCGGCGGCGACAGCGTGAGCGCGGTGAAGAAGAGCGGCAAGGCCGCGGAGATGACGCACATCTCCACGGGCGGCGGCGCCTCGCTCGAGTACCTGGAGGGCAAGGTCCTTCCCGGCGTGGCGGCGCTCAACGAAAAGTGATGTTGTCCGCTTAGAACTTCTGACAAGGGCGATGAGCCCTTTTGCGCCGCGCCCGTGAATGAGGCGCGGCTTTTTGGTATAATAACGCCAGCCCCCGTGGCAACAGAATCAAAAGGCGACAGAAGAAATGCAGAACAGAAGAGATTTCCTGAAGAGTGCAGTGTGCGCCAGTGCGGTGTGCGCGGCTGCGAAGAACCTGCGCGCGGACGCCGTGTCGTCCGCAGGGACTGCGGGCGCGCCGATGCTGGGCTTCGCGTGCAAGCCGATGGAGACCGTCCGCGTGGGTGTGGTCGGCGTCGGTTCGCGCGGCATGGGCATGATCAACCGCGTGAGCAAGCTTCCCGGCGTGGTCGTGACGGCCGTGTGCGACATCCAGGATGACAAGATCAACAGGGCGAAGCAGTCCCTCGCCCGCCAGAAACGTCCCGAGCCGAAGGTCTACAAGGGCCCCGAGGCGTTCCGCACGCTGTGCGACTCCAGCGACGTGGACGTGATCTACAACTCCACGCCGTGGCACCTGCACGTCCCCGTGGCGCTCGCCGCGATGAACGGCGGCAAGCACGTTCTCACCGAGGTCACTTCCGCCTTCACGGTGGAGGACTGCTGGAAGATGGTGGAGACGGCTGAGCAGCGCAAGGTCCACTGCATGCAGCTTGAGAACTGCATCTACGGCGAAATCGAGATGCTCACGTTCAACCTCGCCAAGCTGGGAATGCTCGGCGAGATCGTGCACGCCGAGGGCGCGTACAACCACGACGGACGCCACATGGCGAACGACCTCTTCCCCGCCTACCAGTACTGGCGCTACGACTGGTACCGCGAACATGCCGGCAACCCGTATCCGACGCACGGACTCGTGCCGCTCTGTCTCACGATGGACGTCAACCGCGGCGACCGCATGGACTACATCGTCTCCATCGACTCCAAGAACGCCGCGTTTGCCGACTTCATGGCGCACGGCCTCAAGAAGGGCAATCCGCGCGCGGGCCAGAAGCTCAAGGTCGGCGATATGAACACGAGCCTCATCCGGACAGTCGGCGGCAAGACGATCATGCTCCAGCACACGGTCTCCGTGCCGCGTCCGTACTCGCGTCTCCAGCGGGTGCAGGGCACGCGCGGCATCATCGCGGACTACCCGTACCGCATCGCGCTCGAGGGCGACGGCAAGTACTACTACGGTAGCGGGGCGCACGCCTGGTGGGACGCGAAGCGCGCGGAGGAAATCCGCCAGAAGTACAAGCATCCGCTCTGGAAGACGATCGGCGAGATCGCGAAGAAGTCCGGCGGGCACGGCGGCATGGACTACATCCAGGACGCACGCTGGTCGTACTGCCTGCGCATGGGCCTGCCGCTCGATACGAGCGTCTACGACCTCGCGACGACCGGCTGCCTCTGCGAGCTTACGGAGACGAGTGCCACGAACCGCTCTCGTCCGATGGACGTGCCGGACTTCACGCGCGGCGCGTGGAAGACCGCGCCGAAGATGGACGTCGTCAACATCGACCTCGCGCACTTCAAGATCTGATCAGAGATGAAATCGGGCAAAATTATCTCGGCCGCGGCGGCCGCGACGGGTTTTCTGTCGATGTCGCTTGCGGTTCTTGCCGCGTTGCCGCCGACTGCCACGCTCATCCGCGCACACGTCAACTGCGCCCCGCTGAAGTAGGACAAAAGAGAGGTTTCCCCAGCGCGGCTGTTGGGGCGGTTGCGCGGCGAACGGTTGTTTGGTACAATATGCTCCAATGAACAACAGGACGAGACATTCCGCCAAGGCGAAGCGGATCCCGCTTCCAATCGGCAACAGCGACTGGGCGGCGGTGACGGACGGCTACTGGTCGGCCGACAAGACGCAGCTCATATCCGGCCTTCTTGACAAGAAGGCCACTGTTGCGCTCTTCACGCGACCGCGCCGGTTCGGCAAGACGTTTGCGCTGGAGATGCTGCACACGTTCTTTGAGAAGACGGAGAAGTCGAACGCAGACCTCTTCAAGGGCACGAAGGTTTGGAAAAATGTCGAGCACCGTGCCGAGCAGGGGAAGTATCCCGTCCTGCACATCACGCTCAAGGACGCGAAGGGCACCGACTGGGCGGAGACGCGCGACATGATCGTGGATGCCGTCCGAGACGAGTATGATCGCCATCAGGCGGTGTTTTTCGACAAGGAATGCATCGAGACCGCGCGGGCATTCCATCGCCAGCTGTGCCTTGAGCAGAAAACCCCACGCAACTTCCAACGGGCGATCGGCATCCTCGCCGCTGCGCTCCACGCGCACTACGGCGAGAAGCCGGTCATCTTGATAGACGAGTACGATTCGCCCATCAACTGGGCCGCGACGCGCGGCTTCGGCGAGGAGGCGCTCCAGTTCTTCAGGAATTTCCTCTCCTCCGCCCTCAAGGACGGCAAGCACTGCCGCCTCGGTGTGATGACCGGTATTCTCCGTGTCGCGAAGGAGGGTGTTCTCTCAGGACTCAACAATCCGAAGGTGTACTCTGTTTTTGATTCAGATTTCTCCGACTGCTTCGGCTTCACCGAGGACGAGGTGCGTGACCTCCTCGCGACCTACGATCATCCCGAGAAGATGGACGAGGCGAAGGCGTGGTACGACGGATACTGCTTCGGCGGATGCGAAATCTACAATCCGTGGTCGCTCCTGAACTATGTCGACGATGGCTTCACGCCGCAACCGTACTGGCTCGACACGAGCAGCAACGACCTCGTGGCGGACGCGATTTCGTGCATGACCCCGAGGCGGCGCGAAGAGCTCGCGGACATGTTCGAGAAGGGTGAGAGGAAAGTGCCGTGCGCCAGGGAACTCGGACGTTACGGCACAATCCAGAACGATCCAGAGATCATCTGGTCGCTGCTCGTACATACTGGTTACCTCAAGGTCCTCTCGGGACCTGACGAGAACAGCAAAGCGGTGCTCGCTTTCCCGAACCGCGAGTTGAAGCGCGTGTTCCGCGACGACATCCTCGCACCAATCAAGCGAACGCCTGCGACTGGCGATGACCTCTACGACTTGCTTGACTCTCTCACGTCCGGAGACGGTGAGGCGTTCCGCAAGTCGGTCGAGCGTTTTCTCGTCTCGTCCGCAAGTTACTTCGACACGGCGAAGGAGGATTTCTTCCATGGTCTCATCCTTGGACTTCTCGCCATCGGGCGGGACTACTTCGAGATCCACTCCAACCGCGAGGAGGGCGACGGTCGCCCCGACATCCTGATGAAGCCGCTTCCCGGCGTTCCGCTTCCGGGTGTCGTCCTCGAGTTCAAATCGCCGAAGATTCCGCGCCGTGTCTCGCAGAAGCGTCGTGACGCACTGCTTGCCGCAGCCGCGAAGAAGGCGCGAAGGCAGATCGACGAAAAAGGCTACGCCGCCGATATGGAGTCTGCCGGCATTACCGTCCTCAAGTACGGCATTGGTTTCCACGGCAAGCACGTCGCGCTGGCACCTGCCTTGCGAATGGAACACCACTGAAAATAAGCAAAATAATATAGGTCGCGTCGGTCGCGACATGCTCATTCCCGCCGAACGAGATGGTCCTAATTCAATAGTCCTCTCCTTTTTCAATTTCTATATATTAGAAGAATGATTATGGCGCAAATTCGGATCAAACATTTCTTCTATCATTGAGTATCTTGAATAGAAGAAAAGTTGCGCTTGATGTCAAGATCGGAATATGGTATCATGTACTTGCCAATTCGAGGAGCAAGGTATGTTTATCGGCAGAGAGCGTGATTTGAAGGATCTTGAAGCGTTGTGGGGACGTGACCACGGCGTCTTGGTGACGTGTCGCGGGCGTCGCCGCATCGGCAAGTCCACGTTGATCGAGGAATTTGCGTCCAGAAGCGCGGACATCTTCATTCGCATCGAGGGGTTGGCTCCTCGAAAGGGCATGACCGACGCCGCCCAGCGTCGGCGGTTCTGCGAGAAGGTCGCCGAATATGCCGAGCGCGACATGGTTCCGGCGGCGACATGGGCGTTGGCATTTGCGCAGTTGGACGAATTGTTGGCGTCTGGGCGCAGGACGGTGGTGCTTCTCGACGAGATATCTTGGATGGGCGGATACAATCCCGACTTCGCCGGTTATCTAAAGGAGGCGTGGGATTGCAATTTTCGCAAGCATCCCAACCTCGTCTTTGTACTCTGCGGCTCGGTGTCGGCATGGATTGCGGAGAACATCCTTGACTCCACAGGGTTTGTGGGAAGGGATTCACTTGACATCGAACTGAAGGAGCTGCCGCCCCTGCAATGCCAGCAGATGCTCGGTCCTGCGGGGGAGCGGATGTCCGTTCGGGAGAAGATCGACCTGTTGTCTGTCGTCGGCGGCGTTCCGAAATATCTGGAGGATGTGAGGCCGGAGCTGTCGGTCGATGAAAACGTGCGCCGGATGTGCTTCATGCCGAGAGGAATTCTGTTCCGCGAGTTTGATGAGACGTTCAACGGCGTGTTCGGGCGCAAGGCGCGGACGCGCGGGCGCATCTTGAGGATGCTGATGACGGGTCCGAAGTCGGCGGCGGAGTTGGCTGAACTTGATGGCAAGACGCCGAACGGAAGCTATGCAAAGGCGTTGAAGGATCTTCGGATAGCGGGGTATGTTGCCGGTGACGGGGGACTCAACCCGTGTACGGGCGAGCCGTCCCGCGAGGAAAGGTTCAGGATTTCCGACAACTACACGCGTTTCTACCTCCATTACATCGAGCCGCGCCGGAAGATGGTGGAGAAGGATCTCTTTGCATTTTCTTCGCTGGAGCAGCTCAACGGACTGGAGTCGATGTTTGGTCTCCAGTTCGAGAATCTGGTTCTGAACAACCTCCAGACGCTCTTCCCGATGTTGGGCCTTGATACCTCGCTGGTGTTGTCCGCCGCGCCGTACTGCCAGCGCGCGGCGGTTGGACGCGAGGGGTGTCAGATCGACCTGTTGATCCAGACCCAGCGTATGTTGATGGTCGTGGAGATCAAGCGTCGCCGCGAGATGGGGCGGGAGATCATCGACGAGGTGGACGAGAAGGTCAAGCGGTTGAAATACAGGAACAATCTTTCCCTGCGTACCGCACTTGTTTACGATGGTAGGCTGTCGCCAGCAGTAGCGGCTGACCACTATTTTGATTTCCTCATCCCTGCCGAACGGTTCTTTGTACCATAATCATAAAATAATTCGCCAGATGACAGAAAGCTTGATTTGTGTACAAACCTGCTTGCGGCGGAGGCCTTGTTTTTTGTATAATACACATCACACACCGAAGGACTGCCATGAGGCACCAAGTTGGCTGCGTGGAGGGCGACCGGCGCGCTTCACGCGCTACGGTAGTACCATCCGGTTCTTCTGGTTCTCGGACAGCCGTCCGTCGGACACGCCCGGCTTCGACAGGGCCACGGTCTGGATGCGTCCGGAGGGCCTTTCGCATCCGGTATGGGTCGAGATGATCACGGGCCGCGTGTTCGAGATTCCGGAGAAGGACATCCGCCGCGAGAAGGACCGTCTCCTGATTACGGTCCCGGCAAGCAGGTGGAGTCGATAGAATACATGACGTCGGAGATGGTGCCGGAGACGCCGCTCGGCAAAAATTCCATTGTTGACGTGCGCTGCGAGGAGACCGGCGGACGCAAGTTCATCGTCGAAATGCAGATGGAGTGGTTCCCCGATTTCATGCAGAGGGTACTGCTCAATGCGTCGAAGGCGTACGTCAGGCAGTTGCCGAAAGGCAACGACTACCAGTTGCTCCAGCCGGTCTATTCCCTCTATTTGGTGAACCACACGTTCTTGCCGGACATGGACGGGTACTACCACTACTACCACCTTGTACACGACCTTGATTCCAAAAAGGTGCTGGACGGTCTGCACCTTGTCTTCGTGGAGCTTCCCAAGTTCAAGGCGAAAAACCTCACCGAGAAGAAGATGCAGGTTCTCTGGCTTCGTTTCCTGACGGAAATCGACCGCGACGGCGCGGACGAGGTTTCGCAGGATCTCCTTGACAATCCACAGACGGGTGAGGCACTGGAGATTGTGAGGGAGTCCGGGCTCAACGATGCGGAAAGAGCCGCCTACGAAGGATTCTGGGATCGCGTCAGCATTGAGGCAACGAAAAAAGCCTACATGGATAAGGCCATTGCCGGACGCGACGCGGCGATTGCCGAGCGCGACGCGGCAAATGCGCGCGCCGCCGCGGCGACGGAAAAGCTGCGGCAAACTGTGTGTGGTCTGAAGGACATAGGGATGCCTGTCGCGCAGGTTGCAAAGGTGACAGGTTTGGAGCCTGAGGAAGTTGAGGCTTTATGGGGGTGTTGCACTCTGCCCCCCCCCTCGCAATGATTTCCACCTTGCGCTGAACAGGTGGATTTGCTAAACTAGCACCATGTTCAATCGTCCAAGTTGTTTTCGCGGGCTTTCCCAAGCTGTGTTGGCTTGACCCTCGAAGGGACGAATGAACCATGCAATTGTCAAAGAGGTGTGGAGATGGACGCGTTGATAAAAGTGCGTAAAAGCGCAAGAATTCAGGGGGGAGGGGTAAATTATACGGTCGGCTCACGGGGGGCTGGAAGATGAGGCGGGGCGGATTCGGAGCGGGCGCCCTGCTTTCTGCGGTACTGGGGGCGATGCTGTCGGGCGCGGTCAATGCGACGGATCTCAGTTCGATGCCGGTCGTTTCCGGAACGCTGACGATCAGTGCGCCAGGCGAGTACGTGGTTGACGGAGACGTACAATGCACGACTCTTGCGATAACGGCGGAAGGCGCCGTGACGTTCGTCAATCCGTCGGCGGGCGAAACCAACACCATCCATGTGGGATCGGTCACGAGCGTGGCGAACGCGAGCGCCGCGTTCAACTGCAAGGTGGCGTTCGACGCCGCGTACAACGTGGCGGCGGAAGGGCCGGTCACGTTCGCGGGCGGCGCGACGGCCACGGCGCCGGGCACGACTTCCGGCGCGTACGGCAACGTCCTCTCCGGCGACATCACGTTCACGGCCAACTGGACGCTGCCGGCGGGCGTGGCATATACCGTTCCGTCGGGATCGCGCGTGACGGGTATGGACGTCTCTGGCGGCAACGGCTCGTCCATCCTCGTCGAGGAGGGCGGCGTTGCAAAATTCGCGTCCGCGACGCTCGGGACGCGAGGCCTCCGCATCACCGTACACGGCGAGCTGGAAATCGACGGATGGTGTACCTGCAACGCGACGGACGACTTGTTTGCGTTGTTTCCGTCGGAGACGCTTTCAACCGGCGTTGTGCGCGCCGGTGGCTTCAAGCGTACAGGCAACAAGGTGGTGCTGGGCATAAACGCGAACAACGTGTACATTGGCGCATACGGCCTGTACGAGGATGGGTATGGTTCACGGGACTGGTTCTGGTTCCAAAAGACCGATGCCGTGTACCATG
>Ga0310695_10000460_pt1 | contig 106119 bp, 98 predicted proteins | sample RumenRJG_04DNA_FD_203882 | JGI IMG/M metagenome (GOLD analysis project Ga0310695, IMG submission 203882) | Bovine rumen microbial communities from Lethbridge, Alberta, Canada - RJG_04 (v2) (version 2) | ecosystem: Host-associated > Mammals > Digestive system > Stomach > Rumen | place: Canada...
AACATTAGATAATCCGTTCACACTCGACAAAGCAAAAGTAAACTATTGTTTTGCTCTCGCTTAATCACGGATTTGGCACGATTGAAAATCAAAATTCCGTGTCCTAAGTTGACTTTGAATTATTAACCGACCTTGTCACACAGCTACTTATCGCAACCGAGGTACAAGGTCGGTACAAATGCCCCCATTTTGATGATTTATCTTCTCTCTTTTGACTGGCAAAAAGTCTTGTCTTTGCTCACTAAAGTTGCCAAAAGCTCAAAATGGCTAAAATTCGTCTGTTAAATAATCTTAATGAGTTGTTAAATCTTATATAGTTATAATGACATAAAAACTGTTTGTGTTGGCACCAAAAACGGCAAATCGCAGATTGCACTTTTTTGTACCTTTCAATTTTGGATATACCTTGTTGCCTATTGATTTACAATTACTTGTGATTATTCAAAACACTTCCACATGAATTCTTCACCAACAGCATGGTTCGCCAGTTGTGGGAGCAGAACACCGACATTGTGTTGGTAGATACGGGTAACTCATACGAAGGACTGTGCGATTACGTCAACGGCAAGTACATCAGCTACACCGAGGAGCATCCTATCACGATGAATCCCTTCGCCATCAACCGCGAGGAGCTGAACATCGAGAAGATAGGCTTCCTGAAGAATCTTATCATGCTTATCTGGAAAGGAACCAATGGCAAGATAACCAAGACGGAAGACCATCTGATTGAGGATGTCATTACGGAGTATTATGATGCCCACTTCCGTTTGGGGAAGGTTAAGGAACTCTCGTTCAACACCTTCTATGAATACAGCACTAAGCGTATTCCAGAGATTGTGAGAGACAACAACCTCGAAGGCATTGACCTGGCAACCTACAACTACCTTCTGAAGGACTTCTACAGGGGCGGCAACCATGAACTCACCCTCAATGAGAACTTGGACACAGCCCTCTTTGATGAGACCTTCATCGTGTTTGAGATTGACTCCATCAAGGATGACCCGCTTCTTTTCCCTCTGGTTACGCTCATTATCATGGATGTGTTCATCCAGAAGATGCGTATCAAGAAGAACCGAAAGGTGCTTGTCATCGAAGAGGCATGGAAAGCCATTGCCTCCCCCATGATGGCAGAGTACATCAAGTACCTGTACAAGACGGCACGTAAGTTCTGGGCATCTGTAGGCGTGGTTACGCAGGAGATCCAGGACATCGTTGGAAGCCCCATTGTCAAGGAGGCCATCATCAACAACTCTGATGTGATAATGCTGCTTGACCAGAGCAAGTTCAAAGAACGATTCGATGAGATCAAGGCAATCCTTGGACTCACCGAGGTTGACTGTCGGAAGATCTTCACGATTAACCGACTTGAAAACAAGGAAGGCCGTAGCTTCTTCAGAGAGGTGTTCATCAGGCGTGGGCAGAATGCAGCTGTCTTCGGGGTTGAAGAACCCCATGAGTGCTATATGACCTACACCACTGAACGCGCTGAGAAAGAAGCCCTGAAACTCTACAAGCGAGAACTGAAATGCAGTCATCAACAAGCTATTGAAGCCTATTGTAGGGATTGGGACAGAAGCGGAATCAGCAAGTCCTTGCCATTTGCGCAGAAAGTCAACCAAGCCGGACATGTGCTCAATCTGCCAGCAAAGAAATAACAAAAAAGTATAATCAATAAAATCACAACACATGGAATCTGAAAACAACAAAAAAATCGACCTGAGCATTCCGGCGATGACTATTTCATTTGGAACGAAATCCAGTAATACCAGTGTCGCCAATGTTTTTGCCAGCAAGGGCATCAAGACCATCCGTGACCTCTGCATGTGTTCGGAAGAGGAACTGGTCAGACTCCCAACAGTAGGTTACGGAAGGAGCCTACACATTAGAAAGTTCCTGAAGATGTATGGACTGGAACTTGGCATGACCGAGGACGAGCTTACCGCCTACGAGACCAACGCCCGTGAAGAAGAAATGGTTGCAAAGTTAACAGAGGCAATCAGAGAACTTCTCCCTCATCTTGCAGACCTGCCCAATCAGACTCAGCAGCTCAATGAAGCCACAGAAAGGATGCAAACCGTGATGCAAGACCTTCTCAATAAGACCAATGACTTGCTCAAAAAGTTTGAAGACCTCCTTATCCGTGTAAACCATGCGACGGAGTTGTTCTATGTAGAGCGTGTCGCCTATGAGAACTACAAGAAAGAACAGGCAAAAGACCTATGGGAGAAACGTCGCATCGAACTTGCCGGGTATCTGTTCTCCAAGGAGAACGGTTGTTTCTGTTCCAATAAGCAAAAAGCTGAGAGAGCAGTCCGCAAGGCCGATGTTTTATTGAATTTGCTGAAAAATAGCTGATAATAGAACGCTGAAAGGTATGCGTAGAATTGTCCACATAATACTCCTAATACAGACCTTGGCACTTCCTATAAGTGTCAAGGCACAGTATTATAGCGTCAACTTTGATACAAAGACTGTCGCTGCCATGTCTGCTGCCTTCAACACTGAGGCTGCAACAGAGATGTATTATGCTGAGCAGTTAGCGAAAATCCGTAAAAGCTACCAGGCTGCAGAAGTCGCTGCCGCCGGTATCTTTGCCAGTAAGTACCTTGACCGTAAGGCACTCACGGACTTGGGACTGTGGACGAGCAGCACCGAGAACTACTACTACCGCCGTATCTATGGCATGGTTTCCACGAAAATCATGCCTAAGATATGGACGGTAGCCGGTATGATGATCAAGAGTCCGCAGAATGCCCTCTACTGGGGTTCCTATCTGTATAAGGTATGTGACGAGACGAAGAATTTGTGCTACCAGTTTGAAAGCATAGTCACCAACAGCAGCCTGTCCTTTAAAGATATTGCCTTTCTGGAAATCAATCAGGAACTGGCTGCCATCCTGAAGCTATCAGAACTCGGTAACACCGACTGGAAGGCTATTCTCGACAACTTCTCCAATATCGGCACCCATTTCAGCAAAGAGAGTCTGAAGGAAGACCTTGATAACCTCTATGCCATGGGTGTAAGCCTCGCTTCCGCAGGAGCAGGAAACCTGATCAATTCCATCATCGGAAACAGCAACTTCAACGGCACTATCATAGACAAGGCCAACAGCGTCATTGAGATTGCCGATAACATCCATGACTTGTACGAAGGACTGAGCACCAATGCTGGGGCTACGGTTCTTAGTTTCATCGGTGGCGAGGAAGGTCTTGCCAACCTTTTCAATCTCTCCGATTATAATGTCACCTCATGGATTACTGACTATGCCCGTGAAGGCATGGGTCAGTATTACACCCAAAGATGGTACATCTACCGTCAGGACAGAGGAAGTGAAAAATTGTGTGACTACTATCCTCCTACGGATGATGATGCTATCCTTTACGGTAGCCATTGGTACAGGATAGACACACGAGATCCCGACTTCTATCCTTCCTCTTCTCAGAGAGAGGCCGCTTTGCAGAACTCAGAGAGTCATGCAGGATGGAGCCGAAGCCGTGTTCAGCAGCTCAACAACTCCAATGATGGCAACACCTACAACATCAGCTATTATTCTTCGGCTTATATCCTGAGCAAGAGCAAGAGCGGCCAGTATGCCAAAGCCTACGCCTATGAGATTCATGTCACCAAGTCGTGGAATCATACCGAGGTCAAATATGAGGATGTCTTTGACTCCTATTCCATGAACCTCGAAGCCTTCAAAGCCGGAATGAATGCCCGACTTGCAGACTACAATGACAACGAAGATGGCTATACATACTATCTTGGGCATGACAGTAAGAAATACTATCAGGCCACGGATGCTAAGAAAATGCAGAACTGTGAGGTGGCCACCATCAGCGTCACCTGTCATGACGGAGCCAAGTTAGGTGAAGGCAGCACCCAGTACAAGTGTAGCAGCTGTGGCGGTAGTGTCAGTGAGCACACCAAGCAGTGTGCTATGGCAACGAGTGTCGCCGAAACGAGCGTCAACACCTCCGAATTGGATGGTAAGATTTCTGAATGTGAGAGCCAGATTGCCATGCTCCAGGCACAGATAGATGCTCTGGAGGCTGAAAATGCTGACCTTATCAAGAAGATTGCCAGTTCGAGTGTGGAAGATGCCGCCACCTATCGTCAGCAGTATAACGCTAACAAGAACCGCATATCTTCCCTTACCTCTGATAAGAACAGCTGGCAGAACCAGCTCAGCCAATATCAACAGGCCAAGCAAGAGGCACAGGAAGGAGAAAGCGTCTCAACTGACGACTACTATCGCATTCCGGCTATCATGCAAGATTGCAGGACGGCTTTCAACCTTTCATGGAATGATGGAGGCTCTTGGAATGGCAATACCTTTGTGCGTACTGCCACCATGCCGAACATCAACGGAACAATCACCTTCAAGGCAACTGTCAGCATAGCGAGAAAGCCCAAGTACTTTTTGGGTATCAAGATTCACCGTGCCATCGTGCAGATAGCGTGGGAACTCACTACTGAGTACAGTGATTCACAAGTCGTGGCGGTCCTTAATCTTGATCCAGAGATGAGTGACCAGGAAAAGGCAGAACTTGTCAATCAGAAACTTTCTGAGGTTGCAAGGGAATTTCCCGACTGTGAACCAAATGTGGAGTATGCCAGGAGTGAGCCTATAGCTGAAGACACCACGGATGACACTTATCATCTGTTGTGGTCAAGCGACCGACTGGAGATAGCGAGAGACATAGACTCGCGCCTTACGAAGATTTATGCCGACCTTGTGTCATTGGAGAAGATGATGCACTACAAGCATTCCATTGTGGACATGATAAAGTCCGCACTTCCATACGTCAATGACGAGCAAGGCAGACGGCACACCTTGGTTGAAGAATGCCGCAGACGGTGGCTTCGCAATGCTGCCAACCAGATGCACTCAGACAGTTATAACGGCAAATACGATGACGACTATGAGGATTAAGAATATTCTTTACATAACGATATGCCTGTTGGCTTTGTTCCCCAAGCCAGCCAAGGCACAGTTCGGCTTTGATGTAGTCTCGGTGGAAGCCTATATCAACGACCACAAGGAACAGCGCAGCCTTCTCCTTGTACGCTCTACCCTCGAAGCGAGTAACAAACTTCTGCATGACTACAGCAGTGATGCGAACATCGACTTCAAGAACATCAACAAGGAGCTGGACAAATACACACGAGCCTTCGACATTATCGATGTGCTCTACCAGTCTTTGCGTACCAGTCTCAATGTCTATAACACTTACGAGACTGTCAGCGACCGAGTGTCCGACTACAAGAAGATGTTGAATGACTTCAATGAGAAATGCCTGTCGAGAGGAAACATCGTTACCACCGACACGCTTCTCATCACCATCAATGTCCGGGCGTTGGCAAAGATTGCCGATGAAGGAGATAATCTATACAGGTCGGTCAGTGACCTCGTGTTGTACGCAACAGGTGCAGCTGCCTGTTCGACGAGCGACCTTTTGTTGGTTCTGAACTCCATCAACCAAAGCCTTGACAATATCAAGAAACACCTGAATGCAGCCTACTTCGAGACATGGAAATATATCCAGGTGCGAATAGGCTACTGGAAGGCGCAAGTCTATCGTGCCAGGAGCATCAAGGAGATTGTTGATGGTGCTTTCGGGCGTTGGAGAAGAAATACCTATCTGGGCAGAGAATAATGAAAGGCATACTTAAAGTTTAACTTAAACAAAGCAGAATATGAAAAATGTAACTAAATTATTTTCAATGGTTATAATGATTTCCGCTTCATCAATACTTGAAGTTGATGCGCAGTCGTATGTCACCTACAATCACGATGCTGCAAAGATGAATCAGATAACCGTTCAGGAGATTGGAGCCGGTGGTTTGACACCAGCCTTCTACTATGATGTATTCCATCGCAGTTACCAGAAAACAGCAGCCTCCAAGAACAAGCTCACCTACCGTTCCTTGGCAGGTGTTTCTGGATGGCAGCAGGTAGAGGATGCCGATTCCGTTAAAGGCTCGTTGGAGAAAAGAGCCGAAGTCGAAGCCCTTAATGTCGCCGACCGTCAGGTCGATATTGCCTGGCTTGCAGAAGGCACGAAGATCACAAGCAAGCTGAGTGACTTCCAAGGCAATATCAACCGCATCATTGGAGCCGGTGGCAACTTCAAGGATAAGGAGCGTTGGGAGAACTATTATGGAATGTTCCAGTGTGCCATCAAGGCCACGCAGGATGCCTATATGCCCAATGCTCAGCGAAAGAAAGAATACTTGGCTATCTATGCAGACATCTGTAAGGAGAACGAAACCCTTGTCAAGTTCATCGTACAACTAAGCCACCGAACCAGAACCAAATCACTACTCGAAGCTACTGGCAGTCGCCCCAACCATAACGGTGTACATGCTTCGTCAGCCTTCAGTAGATGGCGTAATTCTGGTTGGAAAACTCAATCTGGCGGCGGCTCTTCAACGGACGAATCAAGCACTGAGTCTGGGACAATCGTCATCGATGAGAATCCCTAAAAGAAACACAAAAATAATTTACAAACTAATGAACGTATAACCCAATGGCAGATACAAGCATACTTTCAGACTTTGGCATCAATATCCTTGAAGAAGAGATTGATGATGTGATATTCCAGACCAATGAGTTTCTTTGCGACGCAACCTTTACTGGCTCGCAAGGCAGCTTCTGGTGGATATTGCAGATGAGTATGGCACTCGCCGCACTCTTCTCCATCATTATTGCCGCAGGAATGGCATACAAGATGATGGTGAAGCATGAACCGCTCGACATCATGAAGCTGTTCAAGCCACTTGTCATCAGTGTCATTCTCTGTTGGTGGTACCCACCGGCAGACACAGGCATTACACGTAGTGGCAGCAGCTGGTGCTTCCTCGACTTCCTCAGCTATATTCCGAACTGTATTGGCTCCTATACCCATGACCTCTATGAAGCAGAGTCCATCATCATAGAGGATAAGTTTGAGGAGATCCAGGAACTGATTTATACCCGTGACACCATGTACACCGACCTCCAGGCAAAGGCAGACGTAGCCCGCACAGGTACGTCAGACCCCAATCTGATAGAGAGCACAATGGAACAAGCCGGTGTCGATGAAGTCACTAATATGGAGGAGAATGCCAGCAAGCTATGGTTCACGTCCCTGACGACGGGAGCCGTTGTAGGTCTGGATAAGATTATCATGCTCATCGCCCTGATAGTCTTCCGCATCGGATGGTGGTCAACCATCTACTGCCAGCAGATACTGCTTGGAATGCTGACCATATTCGGGCCTATACAGTGGGCATTCAGTCTTTTGCCCAAATGGGAATCCTCGTGGGCAAAGTGGCTTATCCGCTATCTGACCGTGCATTTCTACGGCGCAATGTTGTACTTCGTCGGCTTCTACGTTCTCTTGCTCTTTGACGTGGTGCTCAATATCCAGGCCGAAAACCTGATGGCGATTACCCAGAGTGAGCAGACGATGGCAGCCTACCTTCAAAACTCGTTCTTCTCAGCTGGCTATCTGATGGCTGCAAGTATTGTGGCCATGAAGTGCCTGAACCTCGTTCCAGACCTTGCCGCTTGGATGATACCTGAAGGTGAGACAGCTTTCTCTACCCGAAACTTCGGTGAAGGTGTTGCACAGCAAGCCAAGATGTCGGCTCAGGGTATGGTCGGAAGAGTGCTCTAACGATTGAAATCAGTAAATCAAATCAAATATCAGAACTATGGTTATAAAGAATCTTGAAAACAAAATCAAGCTGGTGCTGATTATCTGTTGCCTTTTCCTGACGGGCTGCATCATCATCAGTATCTCCAGCATCTGGACAGCCCGGACAATGGTCAATGATGCCCACCAGAAGGTCTATGTCCTTGACGGAAACGTGCCTATTCTCGTTAATCGAAGCACGATGGAGGAAACGTTGGATGTGGAAGCCAAGAGTCATGTGGAAATGTTCCACCAGTTCTTCTTCACCCTTGCCCCTGATGACAAGTACATCAAGTACACCACGGAGAAAGCCATGTACCTCGTCGATGAGACAGGTCTTGCCCAGTACAACACCTTGAAGGAAAAAGGCTTCTACTCCAACATCATGGGTACCAGTGCCGTGTTCAGCATCTTCTGTGACAGCATCAAGTTTGACAAGGACAAGATGGAGTTTACCTACTATGGCCGTCAGCGCATTGAGCGACGCACGAGTATTCTGATGCGTCAGCTTGTCACCGCAGGACAGTTGAAACGTGTTCCCAGGACAGAGAACAACCCTCATGGCCTTCTCATCACCAACTGGCGTACACTCCTGAACAAGGACATTGAGCAGAAAACCAAGAACTCATACTAATCGAATACAGCCATGGGAAGTTGGAAGAAATTCATTATGGGTGAAAAGATGCCTGATAAGGACGATCCCCAGTACAAAGAGAGGTATGAGAAGGATGTCGATGCCGGAAGAAGGTTTGCAAGATGGAGCGGTCTGGACAGGCTTGCAGCCAAGGTGCAGGACTTCGCCAACAAGCACACCAAGACCTTCCTTGCCATCGTGTTCGGCTTTGTCATCCTCTGTTTCTGCATGAATGTGTACCGTATGGGACTTGTATGGAGCCATAGCGGAGAACGCAAGAGTGCCGTGGAGCAGCAGGACGAAATGATAAAGAACCGCCATCGGCGGGTCAGGAAAGCCGTCAGCTCAGTGCATTGTATGCCGCCCAGCATCAACAAGGATTTTCAAGAAAGTGTAACTAAAAACAATCAAGACAATGGACTTTCAGACACTAAAGAAGATTAACTGGAAGCAGCCTAAATATATGCTGCCTCTCATCATCTATGTTCCTTTGCTCTTAGTCGGGTATTTCGTCATTGACCTTTTCCACACAGAGAAGGCAGAGATTCCAGACTCCAGCATGGCTACGACGGAGTACCTGAATCCCGACCTCCCTGATGCCAAGATGAAGGGAGATGGTATCGGAAACAAATACGAGAGTATGCTCAAATCATACGGTCGTATCGACGATTATACAGCAATGAACAACATAGACAGAAACAACGATGAAGAAAAAGAAGAATATGATTCAAAGTACAGCGATGCTGAGCGTAAACAGCTTGAATCTGAAGAAGCCCAGAAACTCGCTGAGCTACAGAGACAACTACAGGAAAGCGCGCAAAAAGGCCAGGAAGTCGAAGGTGGCAACGTCCTGTCAGAAGAAGACCGCCTGGCACGCAGCCAGCAGCGTGAACGCGAGGCGATGGACGAACTCAACCGTGTGTTAGCCCAAGCCCGACTGCAAGGACAGCAAGCCATGCTGTCCCCCACTGCCAATGCAACTGACAACGCAAACAGTGATTCTGTAGCCAGTCAGCCTACGAAGGCAGAAGGACAGCTTACCATCAATGAGCGTGTGGTCAAAGGCGTGAGTGACGATGACGAGGCGCAGGAGGTTGTGAAGAAGGTCAAGACCACATCTGACTATTTCAACACCATTGCCAACGCAGACCAAGAGCCAAACCTTATCAAGGCTATCATTGATGAGAATGTCAAGGCAGTTGATGGAAGCCGTGTGCGCCTCCGTCTTCTCGATGACATCGAAATCAATGAGGTGGTTGTCCCCAAGGGTACATACCTCTATGCCCAGATGAGTGGCTTCGGTTCACAGCGGGTCAAAGGTACTGTCAAGAGCATCCTGATTCACGATGAGCTTATCAAGGTCAACCTCTCCCTCTATGATACGGACGGACTGGAAGGACTCTATGTTCCGAGCAGCAGCTTCAGAGAGACCAGCAAGGATGTAGCGTCTGGAGCCATGAGCAATACCTCAACACTCACGAGCGGGAACACCTCTGGAGGCAATGCCCTCACACAATGGGGCAACCAGGCCATCAGTAATATCGTCCAGAAGACCAGCAACGCTATCGGCAAGTCCATCAAGAAGAACTCTGCCAAGCTGAAATACGGCACCTTCGTATATCTGATCAATGGCAAAGAGACAAAGAACAAATAACGTAACAATAGTAATACTACAATGTGTATGAGAACAATCAAATGTCTTGGCGCACTCCTGTTGGGTGCCCTGTCTGCAGTTCCTGTCATGGCACAGCAGACCTATGAAGAGATGGAACAGCTTACGGTCAACGAACAGGTGACAACCGTCATCACGGCTTCTGAACCCGTCCGTTTCGTTGACATCAGTACGGACAAAGTAGTCGGCGACCAGCCCATCAGCAACACCATTCGACTGAAGCCCAAGGAAGGTGCTGATGTTCATGCCGACGGTGACGTGCTTGCCATCGTCACCATCGTTACTGAACGCTACCGTGCCCAGTATGCCCTCATCTATACGACCAGGCTTCAAGAGGCCGTCACCGACAAGCAGATATTGCCGGAAGAGAAGATTGCCTACAACAATCCTTCCGTCAGCATGTCCACCGAGGATATGGCAAAGTATGCCCGTAGCATCTGGAACTCCACTGCCCGCATCCGTAATGTCAGCACTAAGCAGCATCGTATGACCATGCGCCTGAACAACATCTACAGTGTTGGCGAATACTTCTTCATAGACTTCTCCATTGAGAACCGTACCAATATACGCTTTGACATCGACGAGCTGCGTGTAAAGCTCTCCGACAAAAAACAGTCGAAGGCCACCAATGCCCAGATGATAGAACTCACTCCGGCTTTCGTTCTTGACCAGAGCCAGACGTTCAAATATGGCTATCGCAATGTCATTGTCCTGAAGAAGATGACCTTCCCGAATGACAAGGTGCTGAGCATCGAATTATCCGAGAAGCAGATTAGCGGCAGAGCCATCACCCTCAATATCGACTATGAGGACGTGCTCTATGCCGATTCGTTCAACTCTGTATTGCTGAAGGAGGAATAAGCCATGAAGAAGATACTCTTGTCAATGATAGCGACAGTATGCCTGTCCGCTTCTGCTTTTGCCCAGGCACACAGCGACCGTATCACTTTGGGCGTTGGACTCCTCTATGAGAACGGTCTTGATGCCACCCTTTCATGGGAGCATGAGACCAAGTACCACAATGCGTGGGAATACTTCGTCAATGGCTATCTCAAATGGGACGAATGTGCCTCCTGTGGGCATATCTGCCCGGATTCCTTCTGGAAAAACTACCGCACTTGGGGCGTGGGTGCTGCCTATAAGCCATGTGTGGTGCGTGGGCGTAACCATTACGGCAATGTCCGCATCGGGGCCAGTGTCGGCAGTAATACCGACAAATTTCTTGGTGGCTTCCATGTGGGCTATGAGCATAATTTCGCCCTACGTAAAGGTTGGGTGTTGTATGTTCAAGCCAAGTGTGACCTGATGGTTCCCGACCGTGAAGACCTCTTCCGTGAAGGCATCGTCATCGGATTCAAAATTCCAACCCTCAAACAGTAATCAAGATGAAGATATTGCATTTTATCCATGCTGCATTAGCCGCAGTCGGCATTGCAGTGACAATGACCTCATGTGATGAGCATATTGAGTTCCCCGACACGGCCATGAAGACGTGTGACATTCTCTGCACCGACGGCGAGATTGTACGGTTCTCTGATATAGAGAGCAAGGGAAAGACACCCATCGGTGTTGTCTTCCATGTCAATCAGGATGGCAAGACGGAAGGAACAGGCTATGCTGTCTATCTATGGGATGTGCCAATGGCAGCTTTCAGCGACAGTCTTGGAGTCAAGCAGAATACCTCTGCCAATCCAGCAGCCTTTGACGGCAATGGCAATACCTACGCCATGTATGCCTCTGGTGTTTCATCTGCTGCCACTTCCGTCTTTGACATGTGGAAGTATGGTCAGAGTGCCTACATTCCCTCTGTCGCCCAGCTCCAGTTGTTGTATGCCTCACGGAATGCCGTCAACAACTACATCAGCAAATGTGGTGGTGACGTGATTTCAGATGAGCCAAGTGAATGTTGGTACTGGAGTTCCACGGAGGTCAGCGGACAGGAGTCAGCCAAGGCATGGCTCTTCTCCCTGGCTTCTGGAGCCATGCAGGAAACGCCGAAGACAGAGCAGCATAAAATACGCCCCATCATCACATTGTACCATTAAATCAGAGCAAGGAGATAATCAGAAATGGAAGAAACCAAAGAACTTCAGACCGTCTATAAGATATTCCGAACACTCATCTACGTCTCGCTGGTAGTTGAGTTCTTCGAGTATGCCATAGACCCAGAGTTGCTTGACTACTGGGGAGGCATTGTCTGCGATGTCCATGACCGCATGAAGCGGTGGTTTATCTATCATGATGGTAATCTCGTATGGAGCAAGCTCACCACTATCCTCTGTATCTTTGTCACCTGTATTGGCACCAGAAACAAGAAACACATCGAGTTTGATGCTCGTCGTCAGGTACTCTACCCATTAGTCGGTGGCTTTTTCGTGACGCTCGTTTCCATCTGGCTCTTCAAGACCCGTATGGACACGCGCTTCTACACGATAGCTCTCAATATCTGGCTCTATATGGCGGCCTCCATCCTTGGAACAATACTCATCCATGTTGCCCTCGACAACATCAGCAAGTTCCTGAAGGAAGGGCTGCTCAAAGACCGCTTCAATTTCGAGAACGAGTCCTTCCAGCAATGTGAGGAGCTGATTGAGAACAAGTATAGCGTGAACATCCCCATGCGCTACTACTACAAGTCGAAGTTCCGCAAGGGATGGGTGAACATCGTCAATCCCTTCCGAGGTACATGGGTGGTCGGCACTCCTGGTTCTGGTAAGACCTTCTCCATCATTGAGCCATTCATCCGACAGCATAGTGCCAAGGGCTTTGCGATGGTTGTCTATGATTACAAGTTTCCAACACTGGCCACCAAACTCTACTATCACTACCGCAAGAACCTTGCAGCTGGCAAAGTACCCAAGGGTTGCAAGTTCAACATTATCAACTTCGTGGATGTGGAATACAGCCGACGTGTAAATCCTATCCAGCTGAAGTACATTCCCAACCTTGCCGCTGCCAGTGAGACGGCAGAGACCTTGCTTGAATCACTCCAGAAGGGTAAGAAAGAAGGTGGTGGCGGTTCAGACCAGTTCTTCCAGACTTCAGCCGTGAACTTCCTTGCTGCTTGTATTTTCTTCTTCTGCAATTACCGCAAGGTGCCGTATGACAAGAAGACGAACAAGCCATTGGAGGCAGAGATGACCGAAGAGCCGAAGACCCATCGTCCGAAGCCGACTGGACGTGTCTTTGATGCAAACCACAATGAGGTCAGCCCTGACAGCTATTACTGGCTTGGTAAGTACAGCGACATGCCACATATCCTGTCCTTCCTCAATCTTGACTACCAGACCATCTTCGAGGTTTTGGAAACCGACCCAGAGGTTGCTCCTCTGCTTGGGCCGTTCCAGACCGCCATGAAGAACAAGGCCATGGAGCAGTTGGAAGGTATGATTGGTACACTGCGCGTCTATACCTCACGTCTTGCCACCAAGGAATCCTACTGGATATTCCACAAGGACGGCGACGACTTCGATTTGAAGGTGTCTGACCCTGCTAATCCCAGTTATCTGCTTATTGCCAATGACCCAGAGATGGAGAGCATTATCGGAGCCTTGAACGCCCTTATCTTGAACCGTCTTGTCACTCGTGTCAATACTGGGCAGGGCAAGAACATCCCTGTCAGCATCATCGTCGATGAGTTGCCAACCCTGTATTTCCACAAGATTGACCGTCTTATAGGTACTGCGCGAAGCAACAAGGTAAGTGTGGCTCTCGGCTTTCAGGAACTTCCCCAGTTGGAAAGCGACTACGGCAAAGTTGGTATGCAGAAGGTCATTACGACCGTCGGTAATGTGGTCAGCGGTTCAGCCCGAGCCAAGGAAACGCTGGAATGGCTCTCTAATGACATCTTCGGAAAGGTTGTTCAGTTAAAGAAAGGTGTGACCATCGACCGTGACAAGACCTCCATCAACCTCAATGAGAATATGGACAGCCTTGTGCCGGCATCGAAAATTTCCGATATGCCGACAGGTTGGATATGCGGTCAGTCAGCACGTGACTTTATCAAGACCAAGACAGGTAGAGGTGACTCTATGAATATCCAGGAGAGTGCGGAGTTCCAGACCTCAAAGTTCTACTGCAAGACGGATTTTGACATGAAGGAAATCCAGAAGGAAGAAGCCGATTACGAGAACTACCCGATTCCTAAGTTTTATTCTTTCCCTTCCGTTGATGCCAAGGAACGTATTCTGTACCAGAACTTCGTTTCCGTCAACCTCGATGTGAAGAATATGATTGATGAGATAAACAAATTCAAAGTACGCTAACAAAGTCCCATTGAAATGGGCCACATAATAGAAATGAGATTAAGAACATTAGTATTGGCTTTTCTGACAGTAATGTGTCTGAACGCAAATGCTCAGGCACGGGAACCCTCAGAAAGCTCATTAGAGACAGTAAGCAGCATCTACGCCTTGCCACCTTTTGAGCGAGCCGTATGCTGCATCAAGTATTATGAAGGTATGCACCGTAAGAAGGACTATCCTTATGTAGGCTACGGTCATAAACTAAGGCCAGGTGAGACTTATTCATCGAATATGTCTCTCAAAGAAGCTGACGCATTGCTCAGAAAAGACCTCCAGTCCTTGTGTGCAATGTTCAGCAAGTATGGCAAAGATTCCCTTTTGCTTGCAGCACTTGCCTACAACGTAGGACCTGGCAAAGTCCTTGGTTGTAAAGGCAGGTGGCCTAAGAGTACGCTGCTGAAGAAAATCGAAGCAGGAATCCGTGATTTCAAAGAAGACTATGTGCAGTTCTGTCATTGGAAAGGAAAGAAAGTAGCTTCGATTGAACGTCGTCGATATGCAGAACTGGCACTATTATACATCAAGTAATGGAAGATAGAACCATAGACATTGAGGTCGATGGTATACGGTTCGTCTCTCATGGTCATTATTATGACGGCATCAACAACTGGCTTTGCCATAAGTTGAAGGAGAATGATCCGCAAGCCATCGCTTTTTGTGCCCGCCAGTTAGTAAAGTTATTGCCCGAGAATGCGGTTGTCATCCCCATTCCCGGGCATCATGGGTTTGCTCTACAGACACTTTATCTTGGCAGAGCTATTTCCGAATTATCAGATAGAAGCATAACAGTTGCCAATGTACTCAAAGGCAATTGCAGGGTGTCGAACTATCAAGCCAAGAAAGAAGGGCATCTGCTTTCTGCAGAAGAACTCGGCTTTCGTCAAGTGGCTCCCCTGCCTAAAGGGAAAGTCCCGTATCTCCTGGATAATGTGGTTGATACAGGAACCACTGCCAAAGCTGCAATAAAAGCACTTGGCGGTGGTGTTGTTCTGTCTTATGCAATGAGTAACACCTTGCTCGGCAAAAACAATAGGAATTCATTAGGATTTAGTAGGTAAAATGCTCTTTCTACAAATCACCTTGGGTATAGGTGTTGAATAGTCGGAATCTGCTATTATTTCCATATTCCAGCCGTTATTTAAGGATATTGTAATACTAGGAATGCTAGTCATAGTTGTATCATGTAGAGAAAAAGGTTTCATAATCTCGCTTTCGAATATATCAATAGCATCTTCATTAAGGTTATCTCGTATTAATTCAAAGAATCTGTTAAATTCAGAATAGAAAATATAACCAAGTGGATTAAAGTTTACTTTTAGCATTACACTATCAGATACATTAGGTAATGATATACATGAGCGAAAAATACCAAATATTGGATGTTCGACATTTTTATATATCATATCACCTGAAGGATTTACTGTTGGCGTAGAAAAAGCAGGAACAGTATTGTTAAATATGTAGTTAATATTGTATTGGCATTTTATTTCTTTTTCCAAAAAAGGTTTTAATTCATCTATTCTGATAATTCTAGTTGAAGAGTTCCTGCGGGCAAACTCTGTTTGGGCTTTCTCAATCATTCCCACGTCATTGGTGACTAACACATCGCAAAAAGTTGCATAACTGACATGAAGTGCATCGGTGTAGATATTAAGAAGATTTCTTTTCTTGTCTCTACTATAACCTGTCAATGCCAGCATGATATATTCTGTGATGAAGTATTGTTGTGCTTTGTTAATGTTCAATGATTTCATACCATCTAAAATGATGCCACGAGTGGTTTTTCCTGTATTTTCAAGAAATATTGTGTCCAAGTACGGTATTATGATAGAAGGATCTTGTTTTCTGATATTATCAATTGTTTGGTTATCATTTGTTTCCCTTATTCTTTGAAGAAACCTCCCCTCAAATTGATTATCAAGAAGTATATGAGAGAATGTGTTCAATTGATATTCCAATAGGCTCCATATATTTCTGAATCCGTAATCCTCTGCCTTTTGAGAAAGAAGCGTAGATTTGATATAAGAGTATAGTTTTGTTCCAGCCAGTTTTTTTAAGAATAAGTCGAATTGTTCAAAGCAGAACCCAGACATAGTTAGCTCTAATGAAGGCTTTTCTTTTTGTATATAATCTGAAGGATAGCATTGTAATGGGTATGGGGTTAATCTATCCGGATGGAATTCTAATAAGTGATTCTCGCACAAACATGTTATTGTATTTATATCTTCACTATATTTTTGAGGAGCTTCATCTTTTGATTTGTATAAGTCCATCAAGTGAGCCCGTGAATACGGAAAGATAAAATAATCTTTAACTTCCAACAGATATCCACGCAATTCCGAATATCCTTTCCACTTTAGCTTTGAGATCACATTCTGATCAAGGTAAATCTTCAGCATTTATTATCAATGTATTGGGGTAACAAATCTTTTTTCTTCATCAAAGCTCCATTGTACTTGATATGTCTGTCCTGACACTTGGTCAAGCATGATAAAATTGTATATATTCTCTGTAGGTTGAAGCATAAACCTACCTGGTGCATTGTTCTCGCACAGAGCCTTGTTGGAAAGTTCATACTCAAACTGCTTTTCATTGTCTTCAACAGAGAATTGAACTATTGAGATTTTACCATTTCTTGTATCAAGTTTAAGGAAGTTCCACATGTTACGTGTGGGGTAAAGTTTATAGATAGGCTCTGTATTTGCCGTATTAAGGGCTATCTTGTTGACTTGTTTCTCTATCTCTTCCAGTTTTCCACCGTTATTGCTGCAAGATGTAAAACACATTGAGAAAACTAACAATGAGATTGCAAATGTTCTTGTTTTCATAAAGACATGTTTTTGTAATTATTTGAGTTTGTTCTTGTATATACTTCTTCCACGGAACTCTCTATACTCCACTTCATTAAGCGTAAGTGATAAAGGAGAGAAGTCTATCTCGTCAATGAGAAACCCGATGTCATCCACGTCTGCTTTAGGTTCAGATAAACGTCCCAGCGTGACATGTAATCGGAAGTCGGACTGGATTTTGGAACCTGTAAGAGTTAACTCATTCCGAATTTCATTAACTAAAGATTGAAATACCTCTGGTATGTTGGTCGCTGTCAAGTGAACAATAAACAAACCGCTCCAGGTAGAGAACACATCCAGTTTGTCGAATGTGATAGAAACGGCTCTTGCATTGTCCATATATTTGTGCATAATGGCTTCAACATTTGGTAAATTCTTTGTCTCGTCAAGAAAGGCCATAGTGATATGGTAGTACCCGTTTTGCCAATAAACAGGAAAATCTTTCAATGCCTTTCTAAGTTCAGCAAACCAAAGTGCATCGTAAGATATTGGGACTTTTATTTCCAGATAAGTCTTCATTGCTTAGTAAATTCTTCTAATCCATCGTTTGCTGCTTTCCATTCCCCATTGAACATGCCATTTCTTGCCAGTTGTTTTGTCGATAAGGATAAACTGGTACATGTTTTTTGTCGGGTACAACTCAAATGATCCAGATCCATAGCCTAAGCCATAAGTCAAGTCGTCTGAGTTTATGGAAACACTACCTTCATTGTCAGAATCCAAAGACCATTGAACCTGTTCAATCATTCCTGTCTTTGTGTCTAACTGAAGAAACGTATAGATGTTCTCGGTCTGATATAGCTTATAGCGTCCCTTCAGTGAAGAGTTTATGTCTAAGTGGTCCAACAACTGATTGTTAATTATTAGCAGCGTGTCGATTTTGGATAACAGTGAATCGACTCTTTGCTCATGCTTGTTGCCCTTTACGTTTGTCGTTGTCTTTGCAGTTTGTGCATTGACACTTATTGATGCAATCAACAAAAGGAAAAACACAGTTCTTTTCATATTCGTGAAATTTTAATCAGCCATCATTATCATTCCAGGAATCTCTTTCATCTTCTTGCCACACTTGGGGCAATGACCCTCAATTGGATTCCAATTATGAATATCCTCGTTCTGCGCTCCACATTTAGGGCAAGTGGGAAAGTATCTCTGACTTGCAAGTTCATCGGCAGAGATCGTAATCACTTCCTTACACTTGGAACAACGGAAATTGTAATACTCTCCAGAGAATAGTCCATAATGACCTGTGGGTTCTGTTTGCACTTCATAGCCACAATTGCATCTATAGGTTCTTAATGTTGCCATACTGTTTTTCTTTTATGAGTGAATAATCAAGTTCTCAGCTGCAAAAGTAGATGCCTATTGTGCAGCCTATCTTCATTGTATGAAGAAAATGAGATTGACATCATCTTTTCTTTCACGTCCATCAAAAATGTAAGTTTCAATGTGCAAATATACAAAGAAATATCAAAAATTGACCCCAAAATCAATTATTTTGCACGAAAAATGAGAAATTCGTGCAGGAATCAGCGGTTTTTTCAAGAAATAATCGTATTTTTGCAACCAAGAACAATATAAATTTACGTATATGGACACCAAACCGTTGAATCGAATTAAGGTAGTAATGGCAGAGCGCATGGTATCAAACAAAGACCTTAGCGAAATGCTTAACAAGGACACTGCCACTATTTCCAGATGGGTAACAAATACCTCTCAGCCCACCTTGGAAAGCTTAATTGAGATTGCCAAGGCGTTGAAGTGCGATATTGGCGATCTTGTTCGTATGGATGATTCTACGATTCTAAAGAAACAAGATTAAAACATTCTATCTTTCTTCGCTTATGCCTATCAATAAGAACGCGCTACTGCGATACCAGATTCTTGACCGCTGTTTCAGTGACCGTCATCGACGTTACGAGATTGAAGACCTCGTTGATAAGGTGAATGAGGCCTTGCTTGACTTGTATGGCAAGACTGTCAGCCTGCGACAAATACGTGCTGACATTACCTACATGCGTGACAGGGTGTCTTATAATGCACCCATCGTGGCTCGTCCTATTGAAGGCAGAAGATGCTATTACACCTATGAAGATCCTCATTTTTCCATCTTCAGCAATGAACTTACAGTAGAGGAAGTGAAGAATCTTTTGTCAACCATTGACATGCTCGGACGCTACCGTAGTCCAAAGAATGCATGGCTTGAAGAGGTGATTTCCAGCTTGGAACTTCGTTTCGGCATTAAGGCAAAACGAGAAAAGATTGTATCTTTCGAGCAGAATGAGCAACTTAAAGGTATTGAGTTTCTTTCTGACCTTATAGATGCAATAATCAATCACCAACCGTTGAAGATGACTTACCGCCAATATAAAGGTGATGAGCAGACAATGGTCATTCATCCTCATTATATGAAACAGTATAATTCTCGGTGGTTCCTTTTTGGACTTGAAGATCATGGGGAATATGGAATGAGTCCAGTAAACAAGGCCCTCGACCGTATTGTGAAGTTTTCAGTTGCTAAGGTGCCATTTGTAGAGAACGACCAAATTGAGTATGAGACATATTTCGACGACATTGTAGGTGTAACCCATGACCGAAAGCATCCTGACGTTGAACATGTGGTTCTAAGGTTCGCAAAAGAACGTTTCCCATACGTTGTATCAAAACCAATTCATCATAGTCAGCAGATAGTGGATGCGGAGGAAGGAACCCTCTCCATTGATGTTCGTATAAACCGAGAATTGGAGCAGAACATTTTCTCGTTTGGACAGCAAGTTGAAGTGCTGTCTCCAGAGTGGTTTCGCACTCAAATAAAAGAAAAATATAAAGAAATTATAAAAATATATGGATTGTGAAGATAGACTGCACCATGCAATCATAGCTTTGCACCCGTAACTTAGAAAGAATGGCATTAGATAAAGAGACATATCGCATTTTTGAACACATCACCGATGTGGATATCTCAGAGCAGGACATCTGGGATTATGAGCCTGATGTGCTCAATAAGTTGCTGATTGACCACACCATGTCTGCCAAAGCAAGGGCAGAATCTAACGACCAGTCGAAGTTTGTCAACATCTTCTGGGCTACTCATGATTATGAGGCAATGAAGAGAATGGACGAAGGCAATGAAGGCTATCGCTATGATGACCAGATTATGCCAGAAAAGATTATCGGGCAGAACGGACGTGTCATCATGCCTCGTGTTCTCAAAGATAAACAGCTTCAGATTGACCGCACCAAAGATAAAGCCGAAGTATTCACTCCCTCTTGGGTCTGCAATGCGCAGAACAACTTGATTGATGAAGCATGGTTCGGACGCAAAGATGTGTTCAACCACGAGATTGTCAACGAGGACGGCACTCATTCTTGGATTCCTACTGAGGGAAAGATCGAGTTCCCTGAAGGTGACAAACAAAAGACATGGAAGAAATATGTCACGGAAAACCGCTTGGAGATAACATGTGGCGAGGCTCCATATCTGGTAAGCCGTTATGATACGACCACAGGCGAATCCATACCTCTCGCAAACAGAATCGGTCTTCTTGACCGTAAGTTGCGCATTGTCGGCGAGAACACTACCAATCCAGGCGAATGGCTGGATTGGGCTCGCAAGGCTTATATGCATACTTACGGTTACGAGTGGCAAGGCGACAACCTTTTGTTGGCTCGTGAAGCATTACTGTATACATTCATTGAATATTATAAGGCGAAGTTCCCCGATGAAGAATTAAAGAAATCCTCCATCGTTGGCATTGCCCGCATTATTTCATGGAACCTTTGGCAGATGGACGGCATCAAGATGGTGGTGCCCGACAGCTGCGACAAGCAATACGATGAAAACCTATGGGGCGAGAAGATCAAACGCGAATGCAAGGCTTGTAAGGAAGGAACCGCCACAGGACATATCGGCGTTCAATGCCTCATACGTGACTGGAGCAAAGCCAAGCCCAAGGAAGGTTATCAGTTAAAGCCAGGCGAAGACCCTAAGTCAAGCCCCTGGCAGAAATTGACGTTCCAATCGTTGCTCTACGGTCATAATCGTACTGAGGATGAAGAAGACGCATAACCACAGACAATAAATATCCACACTATGAGCATTAAATATACTATCACCCAATCGAGGCTTCTGTACGTTTTCTCCATCAACGACAGAAAGCACGCCAACCTTCTGAAGGTCGGTGAAGTGTTTGTTGACAACGATGTTGCCGACAATCCTAACAAACAAGTGCTCGCCAAGGCCGTCCGTGACGTTCTTGACAAACGTTCCTACATGCAGGGGGTCACTTACCACATCGAGCATGTCGAGTGTACCACCTACAATCAGAATACCAAATGCTACAAGGCAGATGATGTGTATCGCACTTTGATAGCAATGGGCATCCCTTCTACAGCTCTCAACAGATATAAGGGAGAGGATGCTGACATTTGGTTCCACTGTTTCTTGGCCGAAATCCAGGAAGCTATACGGAAAATCAAGAACGGACAGGGTGCCGGTTATGGAGCCATTAAGTTCCGCCCAGAGCAGGACAAGGCCATTTCCGATACCGTCAGTCATTTCCGCAAACAGAATGGCAAGGCGTTCCTTTGGAATGCCAAGATGCGCTTCGGTAAGACACTGAGCGGTCTGGAGGTTGCAAAACAGATGGGTTACAAGTCAACGCTCATCATTACCCACCGTCCTGTAGTGGATAAGGGTTGGCACGATGATTTCAGGAAAATCTTCGGCAAAATGCCTGAGTACCATTATGCCACTCGAATGAGTGACAATGATTCGGAGGGTGGTAATTTCTACTCTTTAACTAAAGATGTAGATGCAGGAAAGAAGAAACTTGTGTTCTTTGTGTCTATGCAATATCTACGTCTCTCTCAATATGTAGGAGGAAAGGAGCGCAACTTCGATCCCTTGAAGAAGGCTATCATGCAGTATGATTGGGACTTCGTGATGGTGGATGAAGCACACGAGGGTATTGAGGCTGCTGCCGGTATTCGTGTGATGGAGAAACTGAAGAAGGAGAACACCCGAATTCTCTCACTCTCAGGTACTCCTTTTAATCTTTTGGATAAGTACGATGAAGGCGAAATCTACACTTGGGACTATGTGATGGAGCAACGTGCCAAGCAGGAATGGGACGACAAACATTTTGGTGACCCCAACCCTTATGCAGAATTGCCACGTATGCAGATTCTCACATTCACGCTGCCTAAGATGGTACGCGATGAAGCCATCGAGAACAATGAGGTGTTCAAGTTCCATGAGTTCTTCCGAGTGTGGACGGAAGAGGATAAGAAAGCTTACCAAAAGCTGATTGATAACGAGAAAAGTCCTCTGAGACGTGCAGAGCTTCAGGCTCAACAGGCTGAAATCAAGGTTGACAAGTTCATTCATGAAGGTGCCGTTCGTCGATTCCTCGACAAATTGGTAGAGGAATCAGAGACGAGCCAATACCCCTTCTCAACCGATGAGTTCCGTGAGCATTTTCGTCACACCTTCTGGCTGCTGCCGGGTGTAAAGGAGGCTGCCGCACTCTATGATCTGCTGAAGGAACATGAAGTTTTCGGCGAAGAGAACGATATGTTCCACATCGTCAATGTGGCTGGCGACGGCAACATTGAGGATAAGGATGGCAGTGCACTGAAAGAAGTGCAGGAGGCCATCAAGAAGTACGAATACACTATCACCCTGTCATGCGGTAAGCTGACAACTGGTGTTTCGGTTCCAGAATGGACGGCTGTGCTCTGCATGAAGGGTTCTGAGAATACCCCTGCAGCCAACTATATGCAGACCATCTTCCGCGTTCAGACTCATGCCGTGCTCGATGGTCGTCAGAAGTCTGACTGTTACGTGTTTGACTTCGCTCCCGATCGTGCGCTGACGGCTGTGGCTGAAACTGCTAAGATGGCAGTTGATGCTCAGGGTGCTGGCAAGAAGCAGATGAAGCGCAAACAAAAGGAAGAGGAGGAACACCTACAGGCATTCATCAAGCTCTGTCCAGTGCTGTCAATGGACGAAGGCGAGATGGGAAAACACTTCTCTGCCAATCAAATATTCGAGAAACTGTCGAATGTTTATATTGAACGTGCTGTGCGTAGTGGTTATGCCGATAACTCCATCTATAATCCCGACCAGTTACTCAACCTTACTCCCGAACAGGAGAAGGCTCTTGGTGATGTTCACGACCTGCTCGGTTCTATGCCTGCTGGATGGAAGCCTGAAAAGATCAACATCAACAAGAATGGCTTGGGCGATACAGAAGGAGCTGAAATGATGAAGTACATCTATTATCTCTCCCCTCAAAATATTATTCCTCCTCGTCCCGTAATGTCGGCAGAGAGCGATGACAATGGCTGTCCGATGACCGATACCGATGGATGGGATGACAAGATGTGTTATCCAACCCAGATATTCCCATATCTTTTTGTTTCCAACAGTCGCTTCATTGAAGGCCAATGGACAGACTTTTCTAAGCCTGTTCTTTGGAAAGAATGGATTGATCCAGAAAAGAATACCGATGAAGCAAAGAAGAAACGCGAACAAGAGAACAAAGAGAAGCGTGCTCGTATGTCAGTTCTTCGTGGTGTAGCCATCCGTATTCCACTATTGGTATATGGAGCTGAAATCAATGACGAAGATGGAGAAGAAATTACTATCGATAACTTTGCCAGTGAAGAAATTGTTGACCAGGCTTCTTGGGAAGAGTTCATGCCAAAGGGTTTCACTAAAGAGACTTTCAACATTCTAAAGGACTGCTTTGACCGTAGTATCTTCACTGGTGCTGCCAAACGCATTCGTGAAATGGTGAAAGAAGCAGACAATCTTAACACAGAAGACAGAATAGCCAAGATTGCAACAATATTCTCTTACTTCCACAATCCTGATAAAGAGACCGTATTGACTCCTTGGGAAGTTGTCAATCGCCAGTTGAGCAGTTGCTTAGGTGGTTGGTGCTTCTTTGAAGAAGATTTTAAGACCCCCTATACTGAGGAGAATCAGTATGGAGAGAATATTCGAATGGCTCGCTTTGTAGACAAAGGATATGTTACCAAAGACATTTTCAACGATTACAATGCTCGTATTCTGGAAATTAACTCAAAGACGGGACTCTATCCGCTTTATATGGCGTATTCCCTTTTTAAGACTTCTAAAGAAAAGGCATTCCGTGAATCTGAACTAACAGGAGAGCGTGGTAAGAGTACTGATTCCGAAGGTTATTATCGCCAAGCTGGTAATGACCTTGAAATTTGGAAGGATGTGCTTCAGGACAACATCTTTGTTGTTTGCCGCACAAAGATGGCTGTTAGCATTACTAAACGTACTTTAGCAGGATTCCTAAAAAATATCAGGATGAATGTTAAGTGTTACGAGCATCAAGTAGCAATTGATGATCTTATCAATGCAGGTGTCATTAAGAAAACTGATGATGGCATTGAACAGAAAGGGAAGAAATTCTACCTTAACGGAGAAGAAACTGCCCATTGCGACATGATCGATGTATTACGTGCTGATTCAGAAATTTTCGTGCATGACATTGTTCGAGGCAATGATTTTTGGCACGTATATAATTCAATTCCAAAATCCGAAAACGAAGATATTAATAATATGAGATTCAAAGCTGTTGTGGGAAATCCACCGTATATGATTACGTCTGACGTGAACAATAGGCAGACACCGATATATCACTATTTCTATGATTCTGCGGAGAAACTGGCTGATATATATTCTTTCATTACACCTGCCCGATTCCTCTTCAATGCAGGCCTTACTCCTCCAGAATGGAATAAGAAGATGTTGGAAGATGAGCATCTGAAGGTTGTGTATTTTAGCCAAGACTCTTCACAGTGTTTTCCAAATGTGGAAATAAAGGGAGGTGTTGCTATTATGTATCGCAATGCTAATGAAGATTTTGGTCCAATAGGTCAATTTATACCTGATGAAAACCTAAACTTGATTGCTTCGAAATTCACAGAAGAACCAAGTACAAATTTAACGTCAATCATGTTTGGTGGTCGTTCCGACTTGAAATTCAATGATGAATTTTTGAAAGCATATCCAAACTCAAAGGCTGATAGGCTTGCTTTCATTCAAATTAAAAGAAGCAATGTAACTGTTCTTAGTCCAAACGAAGAATATGAATTAAAGAGTTCTACATTTGAAGCTCTTCCTTATGTATTTAAGGAAGATGTTGAGGATAAAAGCAAATATTATCACCTTTTAGGATTAGTAGGAGCAAAACGCGAATGGAGATATATTGAGAGAACTTACATGTCGCCACGTTACCCTCAAAAAAACAATATTGATAAGTATAAAGTGTTTGTTCCAGAATCTAATGGTGGTGGCTTCTTAGGAGAAGTCTTAACAAATCCTATTATTGGTTATCCGGGTGACTCTTCATCTACGACTTTTATCAGTATAGGTGCATTTGATTCTGAAGAAGAAGCAAGAAATTGCTTGTCATATGTGAAAACAAAATTAGTTAGGTGCTTGCTGGGAATACTAAAGACCACTCAACACAACCCACCTTCTGTATGGGCTTATATTCCCTTACAAAACTTTACTGTAATATCTGATATTGATTGGAGTCAATCCGTTGCAGACATTGATAAGCAGCTTTATAAAAAATATAAGTTGTCGGATGAAGAAATAGACTTTATTGAAAGTGCTATTAAGCCAATGGAGTAATATAATAATTACAAATATGACATTACATACAGCCTATACACCAAATCAAATGCACGAGCTTTTCCACCAGTTTCTGATGGAAAAGTTCGAGGGCGACGTGGCTGAAGCCAATGTGATTGTTGAGACAGCGGAAGAGGTGTTGCCCTTTACACTGAACGAACACTTTGGCACAGGCTACGCAAGCATTTACGACCTTCAGGATGAAAGCGAGATAGAATCCTTGCGCAAGAAGATCAAAGCCCATCCCGTGCTGAAGAACATCGACAGGCGTGAAGAGCCGCGTTATACTGAGGTGCTGAAGTGGTATAGGTTGTTTGTGAAATCGCTGCAAAAGGAAACCGCTCCTATTCTGGTGCCAGGCGAGGAAGATAACTTCCCAACGAAGGCTGCCGACAATCCCGAGCCACCTGTTGCACACAACGATGCCGACTATGGGCCGGATGCTGAAGGACTGGAGCATCAGTACAACCTGACCAAGAAAGAGCGCAACCCAGAGCTGCGCCGTAAGTGCATCGAATATTACAAGCACCTGTGGGGCGGTCGCATCCACTGCATCTGTTGTGGATTTGACTTCGGAAAAGCCTACGGCGACATTGGAGAAGATTATATCGAGATACACCATGTGAACCCTCACCACACCTTTGAGGGAGTACACATGGTTGACCCAGCCCATGACCTCATACCACTATGCTCCAACTGCCACTCCATGATACACAGAGTGCCGGGACAGGGTGAGTGCATGACGCTGAAAGAACTGAAAGAACATTACAAAGGAATAAAATACAACGACTGATATGCAGCAGACGCAAGAAGACATACAACTACTGCAATGCCTGACGATAAGGACAGAGCAGATGCGCCAAGGAATCCTGCACGGCAGGCCCTACGTATGGGAACTCCGGCTATCGCTCGAAGAGTTCTATGCCCTTGAATCGTCCATCAACAACAGCATATCCTCCCATGCAGGAAAACATGACCACCTGCTGACGGAGGAATTTGCCGTTATTGTAGTGATGTATCTCGCTGAGTGGTACAAACGCTTCTATAAGGGAGCTGACACCCAGGACGAGAACAAGATTCTTGCGCTCTCTTCTAAGGAGTTGGAAAGACTCTATGACTTGGCAGGAATAGACAAAAACACCTTTGTCTATAATGCCTCGAAGAACCCCGACAAGACCTCCTTCCGTTGGTTGGAGTCGCTGCAGGTGTTGGGAGGTCTGGCTGTACAGGCAGAACTGAAACGTGAAGACAACGACAAACTCCTTACACAACTCTGTAAGATATTCCACGGCGAAGACATAGACCTCGATGACCTGAAAGACAGGAACAGAGCCGTTGCCTTCCAGGAGTCGATAGCCCGAAAACACAGCCTGTATGAATACCTGAAGTGTATTCTGGAGAAAGACGAGCGAGGTCGTCGGGACCTGCCCTTTGCTACTTCTGACACCAGGAATGAAGACACCTATATTCCCCAGCTTATACACCGAATTGAGGAAGCTGACAGAATAGCCAAGAAGAACAAGTTCGATTTCGAGTGGATAATCAGTTATTCTGCCAGTCGCAGCCAGATGGTTCGTCACTTGCGGGTGAAGCTGAAGCCTGAAGTGATAGGCGGCGGCAGGAAACAATATATAGGTTACGACCGACTGCGCCAGCCCGAATGGGGCATTGACAACCCGGAGAACATTGGACGCATACGCTTCTATTTGCGTTTCAAGAACGGGAACCACTGTATTCAGAAAGAAGGGAAACAGGAAGAACCGCTATTCAAATATGACAATACGGGCAGCGAAAATACAGGTTTCCTTTCGGTGAACAAAGAAGATGAGAATACCTATACCAATGTCCCTGTAGGCAGATTTGACAAAGTGGAGATGGTGATGCGGTACGATGAAGAATGCCGTGTCGTACAGACTCTGGAGGTGAAAGACTACATGCAGGTCTATTCGCTTCCCAAGAAACCCACGATGTTTTCAGACCGACGGAACTCACAACGTCCCACGTTCCTCATCTTCTCTTCGGCCTATCATCTGACAGAGCCATACCGAGACCTGCCAGTGGTGTATGCCCACTTCCGTAACGGAGAACAGCTGAGTGAGGATTACTGCTGGTGTCCCATCAACGATAAGGTCATCATTGCCGACAGCGACGGCAAGGAAGTGATGCCGCCGTTCTTCAACCGTAACGGACTCTTTCAGGTCGTCACGAAGAAATATCTGAAGACCATCAAATACAGGGAGAACCTTTACGTACTCTATCAGTACATCGATGCCGAGTACGATGAATACGAATATCAGGAAGACCCGCAGATGCCAGTCCTGTTTGGAAGGAACGGCCTGGAGGTGCGACATTATCCGTCGGGTGTGACCAAAGACTATGTGCCCGTAACGGACTATGACTTAGAGTGGCTGAAGGACAGCCGCTATGTGGATTGGAGCAAAGAAGAGCCACAGCAGGGTGCTATCCGTCTGCGTGTCACCGTCAAGGGCATAGTGTTCAAGACACAAGTCTATTACGTGCCCTTTGCCCCGGACAATGTGGAACAACCTCCCATCTGGCGAGACTTTGAGCACCAGCGCATCTGTACGGTGCTCAATGATGTGGAAGAAATACAAGATGACATCAACAAGCTGCTGCAAGGTGAAGAAATGGAAGACACCAAACAGCTGAAGATAGGAACCGACGAAGCACGAATCATGGTGGATGTGTATCGTCCCGTCATCGTCCGTGAGCTTTCACAGAAGAAAACAAACGATGAGGAAAGCCACGTCATCAGTTACTATCAGAAGGATGAAGACATTCACATCCCGTTGATAGACTGTGAACAATTCTCGGTGCGTGACTTCTCGGAAAACGGCGTAAGGGAATACCAGGTACGAAACAGAAGTACGGTGTATTATCATTTCCCTACCTTCAACCAGACGAGCCTGAAAGCTGAGACCTACACAGAAGAATATAGCGCGAAGGAACTTACTGCTGCCAACATTCCTCTCGACTATCTGAAGATATATATGACCAGGCCGCAGGACAACATGACAGACCTGTACGCCTGGGACTATCAGCATGATCCGACCCCCGTTGAAAGTCCGAATGAGCTGACGGCAGAAGGCATCGTGTTCCAAAGCCTGAAAGACAACGACTCACCACGAGACTATGCCATGCCGGTCATCAAGAAAAAGAGTGGTTGGGGTGGAAAGAAGAACATCGTTGCCGTCGATCCGCTGTATTGCTTTGAGACGGCAGCCGAACACAAGACCTACTTCTTCCTGTTCAGTCCGCTCATTAAGATCATATCAGGCAGGACACAGATAAAGGACATCTTCCTTCCGCTCTTGCGGAAACGTGACTATCAGTTCAATGATATAGACATCAACAATCTCTACAGGTTTGCCATGCAGTTCCATTTTGACTGGATGTTGCTGCCACGGGAGCTATGGAAGAGCGAAATAGAGACATTCGCCACAACAGAAGAAGAGCGCAATATGCTCAAAGACAAAGTGACCGCATTCTTCTTTAAGACACCGAAGAGAACCGATGAGCGAGAAGAGTTACACTTGAAGGACTTCCTCAGACGCTATTGGACATTTGACGTGTGGCCAAAGGTTGAGGATATAGCAGACAAAGCCCTCAAACTCATCAAGGATGATGGCGATGCACTGGGCAATATGGACATGAAAGACTTCCTGAAGCTCTACGATGAATGCAGATACAAGTTCATCGAAATGAGCAAGGTCGTAGTAATAACAGAATAAACAGAACCATGATATATGAAGCAGAAGTTTAGATTTGCAGAGCTATACCGTAAGAACAAGACGGCAGTGGAGAAAACGCTGTCGGCCATGTGGTGTGGCGAAGCACGTAACGAAAGCCAAAAGGGTTACATCAGTCAGTTGACAAAACTTATTCCAGAGGTGTTCGCTCCCAAGGATGCGATGCCTTTGGTACAGTGCATGAACAACTACGAGACGGTTTATCCAGAACATGCTGCTGAAGCCGAAGAAATGCTCGGAACATTGTGGAAGAAGACTCTGCCACCAGGAGAGACCTATCTTCCCTACGAGCATCAGTACCAATGCTGGCACACGCTGCTGAAGGACAAGACACCTGACGGCAAGAACATGAGTATCGTGGTGACAACAGGTACAGGTTCAGGTAAGACGGAGTGTTTCATGCTTCCGCTTGTGCAGGACTTGATCGACAACTATGTAGCAGAAGAGGTGCAAGCTATCTTCCTCTATCCCCTCAATGCCCTGATGGAAGACCAGAAAGCCCGTATGGAGAAACTATTGGCTGGTACGGAACTGAAGTTTGCCGTATATAATGGCGACATGCCCCAGAAAATCCCTGCACCAGAGGCTTCCGACTATAAGAAGGTGATGCGCAAGGTGGATGCCATCAAAGGTATCACCCGTGATGAGCATGGCAACGTGATTGAGGAGAAATATCCTCATGTCATCGCCACCAGAGAGGAACTTCGCCAGCATCCTGCCAATATCCTGCTGACCAATCCTACCATGCTGGAGTATATTCTGTTAAGAGAAAAGGACAGAAACCTTATCAAGGAAGACAAGAAAACGTTGCGCTGGATAGCCCTTGATGAGACGCACACCTATACAGGTGCCGGAGCGGCAGAGATAGCCATGCTTATCAGGCGTGTGCTGATGGCCTACGGCGTAACGACCGATGACGTGCGTTTTGCCACATCATCGGCCACCATCGGCAAGAGCGGTGACGATAAGGCGAAGGAAGAACTGCAAGCATTCATAGCAGACATTACGGGTCTGCAAATCAATCAGGTGCGCTACGTGGACGGAAAGCGGAAAGGCTTGGATGCCATTCCTGAAAAAGACCGAGAATACTGGCTGCGCCTGATGAATGAAAACAAGGACGGCTACCTGCGTTTAGACGAACTGATTCCTGAATGCGACACCATAGAAGAAAAGCTCGACAAGCTGGATGCCATGTGTCAGACGGCAGAAGAGGAAGGATTGGAAGACCTCCGCGTGAAGGTACACTACTTTTATCGTGTGCCTAACCACGGCCTGTTTGTTGACATATCAGACCCTCACTACAAGGAAGACGGCAGTTTCAAGATATATACAGAGAACATGCCTGACGACACTCCAGACGCTGCGCCCCTACTCGAAATGAGCCGATGCAAGCATTGCGGTGAGTATGTGGCCATTGCAGAAGAGTTGAAACTGGATGACGGCATAGGCTATCAGCCCATAACGATGGACGACAGCGACATGTTCGACCTTGACGAGACGGAAGACACGGGTAAAACCTATTATATATTCGGTACATCGAACAGGACTGATACTGAATTTGACAACAATGCTCCCTATATCATCAAAGGTAACAGGATGCAGAACGTTACTGCTGCCAATCCTGCTGCTTCGGGTTGGCACGTCATTGCCAACACGCAATGTCAATGTCCGTATTGCGGCACGAAACTCACCAAACAGTCGAAGCAGGATGAAGATAATCCCGACCAGATACAAAACGACGAGGAGGATGCCAAGAAACTACAGAAGTTCAGGGTGGCTCCCGACTTTGTGTCAAGGCTCATTGCTCCATCTACGCTTGACCTGATGACGGAGGCTAAGCCCAAGGATGAGAACAAAATATCGCTGCACAAAGGACAACAATATATCAGCTTCGTTGACAGCCGTCAGATGGCGGCACGTTCCACCATCAAGCAGAACTTGGAAGAGGAACGCCTCTGGGTGTATGGTACTATCTTCCATGAGTTGTGCCGTATGGCAACAGCTGGTAACATGACGCTGGAAGAGGCAAAGAAACACTACGAGGGAGTATTCAACACCGCTACTTCAAGAGCAGAGCGACGTGCAGCAGATGACAAACTGGAGATATTGGAAGGTGATGACCAGGAGGCCATCAACCAGATTCTGGCAGAGCTGAAACCCAATAGTTTCTTGTCGTGGCAGGATATTCTTGATGTGTTGCTGAACGACAGGCTTGCCGACACCTTCTGTCAGCAGTTTGCAGAACGCTCGGAACTGAGTCCCGAACTGGATGATGATGGTAATATCAAGCAGGAAGTAAAGAGAACCTACATCCTTGCTATTATGGTGGATTATCTTTCACACCGTCCTCTGACGGGAGCAAGCCCTGAAACTATGGGCCTGTTCACTTCCCATTATGAGGATTTGCAACCGGCATTGACCTCAAAGCTTCCTGATGTTGTAGAGGTGTTCAACAGCAGGCTCTCGACCGAGAACCAGATTTCAAAGAAAGACTGGCACAACTTGATGCAGATGTTCCTCGACTATACGGCACGTCAGAGTGAATGCGTGTTCCTCACGATGAATGAGAATGACGAGACGGACATCTTCAAGTGCGTAAGATTCGCCACCAAGAAGGAAATGCGCCGTCCTGTCCACAAGCCCGTTGTCAGGGAGAAGTCAGCCAACAGGAACCGTATAATTCGATTGCTTGCCAAGCTCATTGCCGAAGACAAGCATATCACCGTTGCCAATGCCATCACAAGCTATAAAAACGAAATTCAGGATGTGATAGACTGCATGTGGAACGAGTTGACCCTGAAGTACGAGTTGCTTGAACATGGTTTGCACTATGACCCTGAAGTTCGCAAGCAAGTGAAGGACAAGGACGAGATTATCAATGACGTTCATTTTACTCCCTATCGTTTGAACCTTGCCAAACTTGGCTTCAAGCTATATGATGATGTTTACTTATGTGATGCAAACTCAGGAAGTGATACCCACCATGTAGAGTGGCTGCGTCCTGTTGATATTACCTTCCACGGTTATTCTCCATATATCATTGGAGGTGAGCCAATGCCATTGAAAGAGGCACTGCATGAAAAATGGCCCGCCTTCCCATATCATAACTTTAGCGCAGCACCCAATCCAGATGATGAAACCATCGAGACATGGGCAAAGGAGAATCGCAAGGTGCTGTGGAACAATGGTCTTTGGGGAGAGAATGGTACCTTCGCCGACCGTTTGCTACAGATCTATCAGTTCCCCGACCTGTTTGTACAAGCTGAACACACGGCACAGGTTGACAAGATGGTGAGCCGTCAGGTGCAGGAAGATTTCAAAGACCACTGCATCAATATCCTGGCCTGTTCCACTACGATGGAGATGGGTGTTGACCTTGGCGACCTTGAATTGGTAATGATGACCTCCGTACCGCCCATGCCCTCAAATTACAAGCAGAGGGCTGGACGCAGTGGCCGACGCGGGCAAGTGCGAAGTGCCTGTGTTACACTTTGTGGTTCAGACGCTGTTGGCATCAGAACGCTGCTTAACCCGATGGATAATGTCATTCTTCGTACAACCAGTACGCCAACGGTCGACTTGAACAGCGCACAAGTCATACAAAGGCATATCAACTCATTCCTGATTAGGGAGTTCGGTGTGTTCGGCATGGCTGGCGGCAGCGTCAATGAGCAGGTCATCAGTTATTATACCAACTACGAGATTGTAGCAGATGGCAACAGCAACCATTTCAAGATCAAGCGCAAAGCAGACCACGCGCCGGTAAGCCCACTCGACGGACTCGGCGATGAAACGGGCACACCATACGAGACCTTCAATAATAAGTGCAGTGAAGCCCTTGACGACAAGTTAAGGAGAAAGCTGAGAATACTGCTGAACGGCACAATATTCAGTAGCCGTACACCTCAGTATGTGGTGGCTAAGGCTCGTGAAATGAATGAGAACTGTTACGCAGAATTGGAATTGCGTATTCAGGACTATGCTGAACCTTACAGGAATGCAAAAAGTGCAAAGCAACAGGCATTCTTTGAGATGAAGTTCATTGAGCCTTTGGCTGCTCGTCTGCTTTCCTACTGGGCTACGCACAGATTTACTCCGAATGCGAACATGCCAGTCAATGTGATTGAGTTTGACATCAACTCCTCGTCACAGAACAATTATTCACTTCTGACCGTTTCCAATCCGTCATATCCGTTGCGGACTGCCTTGTCTCAATATGCTCCGGGTAATCCTATTGCACGAGACGGTACAGTACGTATCGTGCGTGGCATCCGCTATACAAACTTCTTCAAACCGGAAGTGACATTCAAGAAGCTCTATTTTAACAGGGAACAGGTCGTCATCGACACGAAGGATGAACTGGAGAATCTTGAAAAATGGAAAGTCAGTGCCAGCACGGAACTTGACCTGTTGCAACCAGCAGAGTTTATCCCAGACATGAATGAGTCGGCAAGCCGTATTCTTGACCAGAATGTCTATACCCGTGTCAGTGCTCAGTTGATTGGTGCTGATGAGTGGAAGCAAGACCGCATAGAACCCCACCTGTTTGACTCCCGCAGCAGCCGTGAAAGCGGCAACGGGCAGATACTCTATTACAATGAGGGAACAGGTTTTGGCTACTGCCATTGCACGAAATGCGGTAAGACAGTTCTGGAGAGTTGGCCAGCAGCATCTTCAAGTGACCCTGACAAACTTCCGTCAGAGATGAACACCATTCCTTCAAAGGATACGGAGAAGGAGGATTATCACTTCTCGCTTATCAGAAAAGGGCCGAAACCAAATCGTTGTATGGGATGCAACAGTTCAGAATTCATCAAGAGAAATGTCGTGCTTGGTGATACCATTCAGACGGACTACACAGAAATCAGAATCCGACACTTCAAGAAAGATTGGATCAACAACCGAAATGAGGAAGAAGATTTGCTGATTACTCTTGGTCTGTTGTTTGCAAGAGGTTTGTCTGAAGAACTGAACGTTGAGCGAACTGACCTCGACTTCACCATAACACCCAATGGTCACATCTGTATATTTGATGCCAACCCAGGCGGCTCTGGTTACTCGAACCAGTTGGCCGCTATGGACTTGCTGAAATCTGTGATAGAACGTTCGCGCAACATCATCGAGGCTGCTGAACAGTCTGGCAGTAAGGAGGCTCTGATTGACAAGTTTACACTTCACTATGTCAACCATATCGATATTCAGGCTGCTAAAGCATGGATAGAGGAAGAGAGGGCTGCACGAAAGGTACTGCCAGATCCTGTCAAAACAGTATTCGGTGACACAGTTACCGAGACATCGCTTGCAAAGATGCAACGAGCATTCATCACATCACAGAATGAATCCGTTCTTTTTGTGGATGATGATTACGACCACTGGGAGTATGAAGGAACAGACCACTGTTGGAAAGGACAATTCCTCAACTACTTCGCCCCTCATGGTCAGCAGACATCCTTCTGTGTGGCAGAGTGCTCAGACCAGAAGATGAATGAACCTGTCAAGGATATGGTGCGTTCTATCAAAGGATGGGTAAACGAGGTGCTTCATATCAAAAATCCATTTGCAGGGAACGGTCTCTATCCGTTAGCGTACATCGACGGACGGTTGTACTTCACTAACAACCCGAACCACATCACACTGAACGACAAATGGGGCAACGGCACCATTTACTATATCCGCACGAATAACTTTGCCGCCACTGCTGACTTCATCGACACGTCGGTAGAGGAAAATACGACAAAGATATTCAAGCTGTCTGATGGTGACCCGACGAACATCAAGACATCTGAATTGGGTCAGCTTATCAGAAGCAAGTCCGGGCACTTGATTGACAGCTTCATCGAGCATTGCAAGGCTCACGAAGAAGAGACTGTCAAAGTAAGCTATCAGGATGAGCACATGAAGAGCATACTTTCGATGATTCTCACTTTGCAGACAGCCGGTTACTTTATCAAGGAAATCGGCAATCCCTTCTCTATGGAGTTCAAACTGGAAAGGTATGACTCTGATAGCGGCAAGTGGGACAGCATGACCGCCAACCTTCCATCCTCTTTCTCTAAACAGATTACTGCAAGCGAGAGAAAGATTGGCAGAGACGAATGGCTTGAAAGTCTCTCCAACAGTTGGAAAGAAGACTTCGATTACGACAATCAGATAGAAGGAACTGTCCTGCCTATCTGTTCTCAACCCAAGAATACGCTGACACACTGGCGCGTTCTTTCCTTGGAATGTGCAGGTAAACGTCTCTGTATCTATCCTGATGGCGGTCTGATGAACGGATGGTCAATATACAATGCACCTGGCCAGTTCCATCGTTATGACACTGCCACTATCACACATGATACAGAGATAGACCTCCAGAGGAATCAAGATATTAAGTATGACGTTACAATAGAAGATATTTAAAATGGCATCTTGGAAACCAACAGATATATTAATAAATGGAGTACCTGTTAAAGCACAGGCACCTCTCATTGTTTCAGCAAGTAGAAGCACGGATATACCAGCATTTTATTCTGATTGGTTCTTCAACCGTTTAGAGAAAGGGTATTCTGCCTGGACAAATCCCTTTAATGGAGTGAAATCGTATGTTTCTTACGAAAAAACGCGGTTCATCGTATTCTGGTCGAAGAATCCACGTCCATTGTTGCCGTATCTTCATATCTTAAAAGAACGGAATATCAAGTTTTATGTTCAATACACGCTGAATGACTATGAGCAGGAGAAGCTTGAAAAGGTGCCATCACTTGCTAATCGAATTGAAACTTTCAAACTGCTTGTAGAGCAATTAGAAAAAGGGGCAGTCATCTGGAGGTTTGACCCACTGATACTGACTGATGACATTTCTGTTGACGACTTACTGGAGAAGGTGTGTAACATTGGCGACCAACTGAAAGATTATACAGAAAAACTCGTATTCAGCTATGCGGACATAGCCATGTATAAAAAGGTAAAGCATAATCTGGAGGTGAATGGCATCCCATATCACGAATGGGAAACTGAACAGATGGAAGAGTTCGCAAAAAAATTATCTGCCATGAATCGTGAGCGTGGCTGGAACTATCAACTTGCCACCTGCGGTGAGAAGATAGACATCGATAAATATGGTATTCTGCACAACAGGTGTATCGATGGAGATTTGATAACTCGTCTTGCATGGGATGACAAGGAACTGATGGACTTTATGAAAGTGAAGATAGAGGATGTTCCTGCGCCGTCTTTGTTTGGTGAACCTGAGCTACCAGAAGGAGCAATACGATTACCGAGCAACCGTTATTTTATTAGTACACACAAGAAAGACCCAGGTCAGCGGCAATTCTGTGAGTGTATGGCATCGAAAGACATTGGCGAGTATAATACATGTCCGCATCTGTGTGAATACTGTTATGCTAATGCGACAAAGCAATTGGCACTGCAAAACTGGGAATGCCATAAGGCGAATCCGTTGGGAGAGACAATAACCGGTAAATAACTCTATTGACGTTCGTATGAGCTATATAAACGATATTCAAAGTATAAACAACCTATCTATCAGTGACATAATAAGAGTCTCATTAAGTTATGTCCCTGTAGCCTTCAAATCCTGTCCGTGGACCTATAGAGACAGCGAAGGACGGACGTTGGAACACGGAACTGCTGTGCTGGAAACAGAAGAACAGTGTTGTGCATATATGGCTGCATATGGACCTATGCATCGTCATAAACTGCAGCGAGCCTTGGACGAGAATGAATTTCCTTATAGGGCTCTGAGCAATGGATTTGAGATATATGACTGGGGATGCGGACAAGGTATTGGCACAGTCGCTGTGATAGAACGACTTCGGGAACAGGGAACGCTGTCAAAACTGAAAAAGATTACTCTGGAAGAACCGTCAAACGTAGCAAGACAGCGTGCCGTGCTGCATGTTAGACAGGCATTAGGAGGTCATTCAGCAGAAATAATCGACTTGCCTTACTATTTGCCATCTGACTACGGTGATAATATCAATTCCATTACTGAGATCGACGTACAGGAGCCTTGTGCAATACATATATTCTCAAATATACTTGATATTGAAGCAGTAAGTCTAAAAGGGGTATCAAAGATGATAACCTCTTCGGGCAATCAGCATATTGCACTGTGTATTGGCCCAGCAAATCTAAACGAAAGCAGAATCAATACTTTCAGTTACTACTTCAAGAAAGAAGGTCTTCGTGTGTTTACCGAGTTCCGTGATACGAATTTTGGCCATCATCCTAATGGGAGGGCATATGGCTGTCTAATCAAGAGCTTCACATACAATCTGGCACGTAACAGGCATATTCTCCACAAGTACAGTTACTTTGCTCCAGTTCAGCTATTCGCTTCGTATTCAGATACTGGCCTACAAGGGTCAATATTACAAAGTGCATTTGAGGTTCTGGCTCCATTTGACATGACGGCACACAAGAATCTCTGTCCAGTCTATGCCCTTGTCAGCAACCTTATTTCAAGAGGACTTCCAACAATAGCAAGCCAAAAGGTACTGGATGCTATCAGTTCTAAGGATAGGACGAAGGGGCTTAATGCCGTTGCTCGTATTCAGAAGACTTTCGCAGAGGCTATCATATCCGACCGTTTGGATTTGAAGAAGGAAACTTGGGAAATTCTTGTCATTGAGGATGACACATCGGTAGCAGAACTTGCCCTTCACGATTTTGCTGAATTATATCATCATATCGTTGCCATGACGCAGGATTACAGTGACAAGACACTGCCCACCATAAACATCCATAGCAAAAAGGAGGCCAAGACTGAGGTTACTTATGATGCTATTATAGATGTTTCTATTGACCAAATCTGTAACCCAGAAGAGGTTATATTCTCAAAATACAAGGCAAAAAACGACTGCTACTTCATTGTTCGTTCGTCGAAGACCGTTTACGCAGAGAGATTCCTCTATACAACTGAAAGAATCAAGTATAAGCCACTTGTTGAGAGGGACACACAGGGTAATTACCACAATATCGAGGAGGTTTGTGAGCACCTGAGGTATTTCCTTAACCTGATATTCAGGAAGGAAGACTTCAGACCTGGCCAGCTTCCGATTCTTAGCCGTGCCCTGCAACTGAAGAGCGTCATTGGTCTGTTACCGACAGGTGGAGGTAAATCTCTTACCTATCAGTTGGCTGCTATGCTACAACCAGGAGTTACCTTGGTTGTCGATCCGCTGAGAGGTCTGATGAAAGACCAATATGATGGCTTGCTCAAAACGGGTGTGGACTGTATCTCGTACATCAACAGCGATATAACCAAGGACAGAGAGGAAAGGGAGCGAAGGGAGAATGCGCTTACAGGATCTCAAATTCAAATCATGTTCTTGTCGCCAGAACGACTGAGCATACACAGGTTCAGGGAGGTTCTGCGTTCTATGCGGGAATCAGATATATTCTTTGCCTACGGTGTGATTGACGAGGTACACTGCGTTTCTGAGTGGGGACATGACTTTAGGTTGGCCTATCTTCATCTGGGCAGGAATCTGTACAATTACGTTCTGCCGAAAGAAGTTGAAGGCGCTGACAACCATATTTCCCTGTTTGGACTGACAGCAACGGCCTCGTTTGACGTGCTCGCAGATGTGGAACGAGAATTATCGGGCAGCAATTCATATTCATTAGAAGACGATGCTACTGTCAGGTATGAGAACACTAATCGACTGGAATTGCAGTACTATGTATATCCCGTAGATGCATCAGCTGCCGCAAAGGCCAGAATGGTTGATGAATTAAAGGAAGACATGGTTCTTAATGCCATCAATGAAGCCACGGAGAAAATTCAAGAAATACAGAATGAAGATAGTATCGACGAGATTAAGAGACGGTTCCTCGAAAGGGAGAATATATCAGACGATAGCAAAATCACCGAAATCAACTCAACTGACCTTTATACTGATGTTGAAGAGGATTGGTATACTGAAAGGCATACGAATGTAGCCGGTATTATCTTCTGTATTCGTGCAAACAAAGAAGGAAATCCAGATGTAAGACTGAGTGTTCCCACTGTAGCTAATACATTAAGAGGGCACAATATCAACCGAATATCAACATATAAGGGTGGTGATGACACGTCCTGTCAGGATGAGTTCCTTGCAGGAGATACCAATCTGATGGTGGCCACAAAAGCTTTTGGAATGGGTATCGACAAGTCAAATGTGCGTTTAACCTTACATTTGAACTATCCAGGATCCTTGGAGTCGTTTGTTCAGGAGGCCGGTCGTGCTGGACGTGACAAGAAAATGGCTTTGGCAACTATCATGTATTCCCCTAAGACATTCCCCGTCATCAATGCCAGAACTCGCCAATGGAGCCATTTTTCTGCAGATTACACAAATAACAAGTTCTTTTACGATAGCAATTTCCTTGGTGAAGAATTTGAGCTGTATGTAATGGAACTGCTCATGAATGGCCTATATGTACGAATCAGTAATGAGGAGATTGCAGGCATCGATACTCTGAAATACGGAAATAGCAAGGGTATTCTGCAATATATCAAAAGATATCCTATAGGAACAACTCTTACATATTATGTCTCATACGAAGAGAATGAGCATGTGCTTGACGAGTATAATACTTATCTGAAACAAAGGCAAATGCCCCTGTTCAGCACATGGAACGCAAAGAACGTTAAGAACGAGCGTGGATTCAGCTATATCAGAGATTATGGTTCAGCAGAATATAAAGACGCTATCCAAAAGGCCATCTACCGCATGTGTATCATTGGACTGATAGATGATTTCACAGAAGACTACGCTAAAAAGACATTCCGTATAACAACGGTATGCCAGGACGAGTCACACTACTATGATTACCTCCGTCTATATTATCGGAAGTACTATTCCGAGGACAGAGTGGACATCATGATTGATGAAGTTAAGCAGATGGCTGTAAATGACGGAGTGATTATGGCATGTCTGAAGCATCTTACATCTTTTATATATAGGAGCATTGCTGACAAGAGGGCCAGAGGCATACTGGATATGGAGCAGTTCTGCAATATGGCCATCAACTCTGGTAAAGACTGGAAGGAGACTAATGAAGACCTAAAAGACTTCATCTACTACTATTTCAACTCGAAATACGCAAGAGAAGGCTTCGTTACATACGATTCAAGTGTAAGTCAGGAGGTGCCTTTCTCTCTGAAGGATGATACCAACTATGACATTCATAGTGAGAGCGAAATATCTGATTTTGGTTTGGTGAAGAAGTACATGAGAGTAGTTGACAGTGATATTGTCAACAATGACTCCCAAAAGGACAACATCAAGCACCTGCAAGGTGCTGTGCGTCTGATAAGGCGAGCTGTTGCTGAAATGAATCCAGTACTGAACCTGCTGAACATCTTCTGTATTCTCTTCCTTGGGCAACAGGAAAACGAAATGCTTGAAGAGGAGTTGTATAACGACTACAAGGCAGTCATGAAGTTGTATTCTTCTCAGGGAAAGCTTAATCTCCTTGACGATTATACGCAATTGCTCATTGACCACACGGCTCTTCTTCCAGAAGACAAAGGGTATATCGAGAAAATCCAACTAGCCGTTCAACTTGAAATACATACTGATGAATTGAATAGTATAAATCAAAAATATATAGAAGTATTATGATTGACGAGAAAATCAACAACTCGCTTAAAGAGTTGGAGCAAGGACTCAAAAACGTAGAGTCTGCCCGGAAACAAGTGGAAAAGACTGTCAGTTCCTATGACGGTCTGAACAAGACTACTGCTGAGTATGTCAGCCAACTCGGTGTCATAACAACTAAGGTCAAAGAACTTGTGGATAGCATCGGCAAGGACTATGACCAGAAAGTCAAAGCATTTGAGAAAGATAGGGAAACCGTTATTAAGGCTTCAAATGCTGCAACCGAAAAACTTTCCAATGCAACTGAAGAGTTCAAAGAATCACTATTTGAGATTCAGACAAAGCTGAAATACAGCCTGATTGTCAATGCTGTCTCACTGGTAGCGATAGCTGCCATCGCGTTTATGCTTATAAAATAAGAGTGAAATAAAACCGAAAGATGGAAGAACTTCGTTCTGTTAACTATTTGGAATTGTTGGCAATCCCCGAATTGTGCAACAAGAATTTCTTCATTCCAGACTATCAACGAGGATATAGATGGGGAGATATTCAGATCCGGCAGATGTTGGAAGACATCTATAGTTTTATCTATGATAAGAATGCTGCTGGTAGTTTCTACTGCTTACAGCCCGTTGTTGTTAAAAAAATGACTCCAGATGAAGTAGCTGCAAATAAGTTAGAGTCTGCATTTGACAACAATACATGGTATGAAGTGATTGATGGGCAGCAAAGACTGACAACGATAAGAATCATCCTTGCATTAGAAAGCCAGATTGATCGTTTTAACAAGATGCGCTTCAATATGTACTATCAAACTCGTCCAGAATTAGGCAAATTGTTTGATAAACTAAGAATCGACGAAAAGGATGAGCGTTTTATAGTCAAATTCGATAACGATAACGACCAGTGCAATGATATTGATTCGTGGCATATTCATAATGCGGCAAACAAAATATTGGATTGGTTCCAAAATGGCAGCGGTTATTTTAAGCCTTCAATACAAGAATTTAAAGGCGGCTTCTATGAAAATTTCTCAAACACCAAGGAAAAAGATAAATCAGTTCAGGTAATTTGGTACGAATTGTGTGACAATAGTGATCCTTATGAAATGTTCAAGCGGCTCAATGACAAGAGCATATCACTGAATAATGCAGAACTTATTCGCGGAATGTTCTTGTCTGATTCTGCTGTTTATAAAGGTGAAGAGTTGTTGCTCAGCCAATTTGACGAAGATGTACGCCCAATAGTAGAGAAAAGAGAATTAGCCCGTAAACAAAGCCATATTATTGAAGAATGGGATATTATTGAGAAACAGTTATGGGATGACAAGTTTTGGTCATTCATCAAGAAAGAGAAGAACTCTGACGATTACAGTTGTCGAATTGAATATATTTTTGATTTGATTTCTAAGAAAACGTCTAACCAAAAAGATTCTCTATACACATATCTGGAGTTTGATGGTATGCTTAAGAGTGGAGCGGTAAAAGATCTTTGGGACTTATGGCTAAAAGTTGAGACCTATTTTTCACTACTCATTGCTTGGTACAATGACCGATACTACTATCACAAAATCGGGTTCCTAACTACAGAATTAGGTTCTTCTGTTCTGATTGAGATGCTTTCAGAGTCAACAAACGTCAGCAAGAAAGAATTCAAGAAAACCATTGAGGGCAGGATTAATAGTGCCATTCATGACAAGAAAAAACCAGGAAGAAAGATTCTTGACTACACATATAAGGATGACTACAATATGCTTAAAAGGGTTTTGTTTCTCTATAATGTAGAAACCACCTATAAGCAGGGCCTGGAGTTTTTCCCATTTGAAAGATATAAGGATTATGAATGGACGCTGGAGCATATTCATGCACAGAATTCTGAACGCATCGACCATAGTATTAAAGACAAATGGGTTGAATGGTTCGACGAAAACAAAAAGGTTCTTGAAAGGCTATCTTCGAGGCTGCCAAATGACGAGAATTTGACATTGTTAATTTCCTTCTTCAACAATGAATATAATCGACTCATAAATTATAAAGACAAATATACATTTAATGACGTAACAAAAGTCTTTGATTTAGTCCTTAAGTATTTCAATGATCTTAGTGCACAGGAAGGGACACCTACTGTCATGCATGGTATTTCCAATATGGCTTTGTTAAGTGGTTCTACCAATGCATCCATTGGAAATTCCGTTTTTGAGGTTAAACGCCAGATGATAATGGATGATGACGCAAAGGGAAATTATATACCATTATGCACTAGGAAGGTTTTCCTGAAATACTATAATAAGAATGACAAGAATTTCACCGTCCAACAAAACTTTTATTGGAGTGATAAGGACAGAAAGCATTATCTGGAAGACATCAAAGAAGTCTTGAAACCGTATATCGATGCAGAGAATCAACAATCAGAAAGAGAGGTGACTAATGAGTAATATAGGCGAACTTACGACATTTAGCAGACTGTTAAAAAAAGAGTCTGTAATAATGATACCAAAGGTACAGCGCGATTATGCATATGGCCGTCAAGAAACCAAAGTTAAAGAGGTCCTTGATGGTATGCTCACAACTATGTTGAATGCTGTTGCCAATGATAGTGTAGAAATATTCGACTTTGTCTATGGTGGTTCTTTTGTTAAAAAGAACGATAATGGGGCGGGCTTGATCCCACTGGACGGCCAGCAACGCCTAACCACTCTGTTTCTTCTTCATTGGTATGCATCGATTGTTCAACCTATCGTGGATGACCAAGAGGATAATCAATTAATACATGTTGATTCCTTATTGAAATTCCGATATGAGACAAGGCAGTCCGCAACGGACTTCCTGGAAGCTCTTGTGGGCGATATTCGTAATGACATTAAACCTCTTTATTCTAGTCAAAAGAAGATTAAGGATATGATACAGGATAATCCAAAATATCTGCCTAATTATGATTCGGATCCCACGATAATATCTATGCTAAATGTCCTGGAACAAATTGAAATTAAATGCCGTGAATATAATATTGATAATCTCTGGTCAAAGCTGACAACCAGAGACAATATTCAGTTTTATTCCTTGTCATTAGATAAATTCGGCCTTACCGATGATTTATATATTAAAATGAACTCTCGCGGCAAAAAACTAACGGAGTTTGAGATATTTAAATCTGATTTGGAAAAAGCTATAAAACGAATATCTCCAGACTTGAAGGATGAGATCTCCATAAAAATTGACAACGCATGGATGGACATCATGTGGACTTATGCCCAGTCTTCTAGCGACGATAGTAATATCGTGAAGAAGGCAGATGAAGGATTCATGCAGATGTTCAAGAATATCTTCCGATTGGAGTTGTTCAGAAGAAAAATAGAAGTAAAGACTAACCGGCAAGCAAGTCTTGATGAAATAATTACGGATGAGGATTCGATAAAACAAATCATTTCTATATTTGACACCATGTCCGGTATTCAGAAGACAATCGGAATTGCTGATTATTGGAACAAATTTTTCTATTTTAGCGACAGCGTTTTAGGTGAAAGTGACCACATTAGACTTTTCTGGTTACAGAAACAAAGCCAGAAACCAGTTTTCTATCTTGCAATGGATAGAGATTTATCTGTTCCTGAATTGTCGTATTTCTATGCCTTGTACCTCGTCAATCAAAAACAACTGGAAGATGAGACGGCTTTGAAATGCTTACGAGTTATTAGAAATTTGGTTACTGCCAATGTTAGAGCAAATAGTGCTCGATATGACATGCTATCTGGCTTTTTGAATGATGTAAAGGAAGTCATCAACAACAAAGGTTTGTTAGATGAAGGAAATCATACTTTTGTTTCTACAGCATGTGACGAAGAACGTACTAAGTTATTGAGTTATAACAATGAGGAATATAACGCTTTACTAAAGTACGAAAACCACAGTCTTCTTCAAGGTTCTATCATGCTGTTTATCAATAAATACGAATCGCATGACGTTCTCTTTAACCAGTTGAATCACTTTGCCGAGATATTCAACAACCAATCTCCCAACTATTATGATATTATTCGGATAAACCTTATTGATAAAGATGTTGAATATGCTCAATACGATCCGTTTATGGAACGAGATGAGAATATGACACGAAGATTCTTTATTCATCATCCTAATGATTTGCCGCAATTCTTCATCAAGAATGAAAGAAGAAGAAACCAGGATGCTATTCTGCGTATTATTGCCACTAAATTCACGAAATTGGAGAATTTGTTAGAACCAAATAAAAAATGTAAGGAGTTCGGAATAAAGGACTGGCAATACTATATAACAAAATACCAGAGTGCTAACAGAGAAGATACTTCCTATGGTTGTTATGCATGGGATGATAAAGATGATAGACCTCTTGAAATGGTTATATTAAACAGTTCATACCATAGTATCTATAACATTGAATGGAAGATGCTGAATCACATACTTGTTTCAGAGTTATGGGATGATAATGATAAATATTCTCTCGACCCCCATGCATCAAGTCCGTTTGTCATGAACAAATGTGGCGTAACACTAACCATCACACAGAATGGTTGGAAAATAACCTGTAACGACTCAGAAGTGATAGATAAAATATCAAGTAAGGAGCTTTTCAATATCACATCCCTAACGGATGAGGATAATTCCTATTTGGTTGATTTCAAAACAGATTCTTCTGAAATGGACTATATAGACCTCGCCAAGGTTTTTATAAAAGAGGTGGAAGCTGCATATGAAGCAATACATTTATTTGACGATAATACATAGATATGACTCGGCAAAACATAGTATTTTTGACAGGTGCTGGTATTAGTGCAGAAAGCGGTCTGAGTACATTCCGCGGAAAAGATGGCTTATGGACAAATGAAGAATGGGTTCATCTGGCGAGTACCGATGCTCTTTACAACGAGACGGAGAAGTGTCTGGACTTCTATAACTGGAGACGGAAGCAACTTGCGGAAGTGGAACCCAATGATGCTCACCGTATGATAGCGGAACTGGAAAAGGAGCATGATGTGACAGTAATTACACAGAACGTAGATAACCTCCATGAACGTGCCGGTTCCACCCATGTTATTCATCTTCATGGCGAACTGAGTAAGGTCTGTTCAATGGATAACCGAACTACTTGTGTGAAGGAATATCCCCTGACTACGCCCATCAGGATTGGTGACAAAGCAGAAGATGGTTCTCAACTACGTCCATATATCGTGATGTTTGGTGAGTATGTTGACAGTATGAACGTAGCCATTGACATCGTGAGCATGGCAGACATCTTTGTGGTTATAGGAACGTCACTGAAAGTCTATCCTGCCGCTGGTTTTATCAACTATGCCCACCATGAAGTTCCCAAGTTTGTGATAGATCCTGGCGATATGGAGCAATGTACCCATCTGGGATTCACTCACTTCAAAACGACAGCTACTGAGGGAATGAAACAGCTTTTGGAAGCATTTAAGGAACTATAAATATTAACTGATTATGGAAAGAATAACAGCTGATAACTTTATAACAGACAACAAGACGAATAAAGTATTTATTTCAAGCCTTATAGATGGAGAAACAGGAGGGCTTGATGTTGATGCTCGTACTTCATTGAAAGCAAGTATCTTGAAGTTCGCTCGCAATGGGGAGCTTCTCTATAATACATTGGATGTCTGGTCACGAGATTATATGCCTATTCAGCTAACGCATGATGCGTTTCTCAGCTTTACTTACAAACCCGACTATCTACAGGATTCACCCGATTATGTGACTAACTGGCAAGTACACCGAGTACATACTAAAAAGCAAATTGCTAAAGAGGTGCCCTTTGATTTTAATGTAGTTCAACTTCCTTTGATCCTTGATGGAGGCAATGTGGTGAAAGCCATTGTCAATGATAAACCATGCATTATCATGTGTGACAAGGTTCTCTATGAGAACAATCTAAAGGATGAGAAAGAGTTCCAAAAATGGTGGAACAACTGGTGGAAAGACAACTTTGATGGTACAGAAATGCAACTTGTGCTTTTGCCTTGGGAAGGAAAAAATATCAATCCAATAGGTCATGCTGACGGGATAGTTCGTTTTATTGAAGACGGACGAGTCCTGCTGACAAACTATTTTGATTTCGATGAAAAATTTGGAACCTATTATGGTGGCTTATACCAAAAGAAACTTGAAGAAGCCGGATTAAAAGTCGAAACGTTAAGTTACCTTGATAAGTTTGATTACTCGACGGATAAAATGTTCCGACTTTTATTCAATCATTCTTGGTGCTACATCAACTACTTGCATGTTGGAAACAAAATACTTGTTCCTAAGTTGGAATATGAATCATTGGATAATGAAGCAATTCGGCAAATAGATCGTGCATTCAACACAGAAAAGCACATCGCAGACATTCAGCTGATTGACGTAGATATGACCTCTATCGTAGAAGATATGGGCGGTGGTCCTAATTCAGGAGGAGCACTTAATTGTTTAACTTGGACTATCATGGAGTAATATCATGGCGTACACATATAAATATCCACGTCCAGCAGTTACAGCGGATTGTATTGTCATCACGGAAGATACAGATGCCAAAGTCTTGTTGATTCAGCGCGGCGATGAACCATACAAAGAATGCTGGGCTTTCCCCGGAGGATTCATGAACATGGATGAGACTACGGAGCAATGTGCCTTACGCGAACTTGAAGAGGAAACAGGTTTGAAGGTGGCTGGATTACATCAGATTGGAGCCTATTCAAAGGTTGACCGTGACCCACGTGGCCGGACAGTCACCGTTGCCTATCTCGCAATCATTAATAAGCCATTACCTGTTATTGGACAGGATGATGCAGCCCAAGCTGAATGGTGGCCACTTACTTCTCTTCCTCAACTCGCATTTGACCATGATGAGATTATGGAAGATGCAATAGTCCTATATAATAGAATTGTAAATTGCTAAAATCTATGGATAGAGAAGAAATTGAAGAACTTGCCAAAGACTTGATTCCGATGGCAGAAGAACAAAATGCAAGTCAAGCTATTATGACTGCTGACTATGATGATAAATGGGAGTTCTTTATGGGCTTTAGAAAGAAGAAACATCACAGAACGTAATCCTCAATTCCGAGGTCGTATAAATTTAGTCGACTATTTGAGAAACAACGAGTCGTGAGATTCAATCATTATTAGGCGCAGACATCGGTCACTTATTCGAGTGGTACATCACTGAGTTTCCGAGGTTTTCAGATGCCGAATAATAGCAAATGCTGTTGGAGCAATTTACTGCGAGGTAAGTTGCTCTTTTTGTGTGTTTAAAAGAAATTTTCAATAATAAACGTGTTTTTTTTAATCTGTGAAGATAGACTGCACTCTTGACAAATACCTTTGCACTGTCAAACTTAAAATGTATGATTATGGGACTTCTTGATTTTCTTTTATTCAGTGCATTTATGAATAGCCTGAGAAATAACCAGAGTAATAATAATCATAGTGATTATTCAAAAAGGGATTATGATCGAGGTTATGAAGACGGCTACGATGATGGTTACTTGGATCATGATGATTATCAATGCCATGATGATTATAATTGTGGCGATACGTGTGACGGCGTATGTGACTCTGATGATTACTTTGACTTTTAATTACTTACAACCTATAAAGCCGAAGAGTAATGGCATATAATCACTCAACTCTTGTTATGAAGAAATTAACTTTTATGATGCTCATTGCAGCATTCTTTACCCTGTGTGTTACTTCATGTTCAAAGGATGACGATGACAGTTTTGCATATCCTATGGAACAACTCTATGGTAAGTGGAAAGCCGTTGAGATTAAAGTTGACGGAACATGGTATGATGTTACCAAATACCCATACACTCGTTTTGGTATGGATATTACTTTCTATGAAGGTGGTAGATACTATGGCTCTGGCTACTTAGGAAATGGAAGTGGTACATACGAGGTTAGCGGCAAAACCATAACAACGTATGTTGATGGAAAGGTGTATGTTGTCTATACCGTCAACTCACTGAACGGAACAGAGGCAGACCTTACGTTAAGGATGGGTAGTGAGTCCTTACAGATGAGAGCAAAGAAACAATACTAGGAGCATTGCGATAGAGGATTTGTTGATTTGAAAATAGTGAATAATTGTGTAATATCTAATAAATAACTTATCGATTATGAGAACACTCTTTTGTACGCTCATTATGAGCATGGTCTCTGTGTTCACATTTGCACAGACAGAACCTGATTTCGAGATGGAACCCTACGTTTTCAACCAGGCCGACTCCACATTTGCAACCCCGTTGCCTTGTGAGAGTGCCTATGTCAAAGCTAAGGCTGGTGCTTCACTCTTTCTTACCGGCATTGGCAAGGTAAAGACTTACTACTATATTAAAGGAGTAAAGTCTTCCTTGGAGATTGACAAGAAGACCAGTAACATCATCATTAACACTGGTGGAACCTCTCCACAACAGACTCTCAGCATCATCAAGCTTGAAACCTTAGACACCAAGCGTCGATGGAAGACCGGCGAAGCGGGCTCATTTACTGGAGCTTCTTCCAATGAAGACAATTCCGTTGTCCTGAAGTATAAGAAATATGGAGAGAACTCCGTTATTGTCAGCACCTCAGCTTTAGAGCCAGGAGAGTACTGTCTTGCTATTACGAATATGATGACTAATTCAAAGTCGGCCAAGGTCTATACTTTCCGAATCAAGTAATTTGGCAGCTTTCTAAGAATCATTCCTCTTTAGAGACACTATGAATTCAAGCATGATGGTCGGGTTAATAGCCTGGCCATCCTTTTTTGTTGTCAGATGCAGATGTGGCCCTGTTGATGCTCCAGTGTTTCCCGAAATAGCGATGTTTGTTCCGGCATTGACAAACTCGTTCTCTTTTACAAGCTGCTGCGAGAGGTGGCAGTAACTGATGGTGTAATCTCCAGTCCTTACAGTTACGAACTTCCCAGACCTACTATCCTGTCCCACTTTGATGACAGTACCAGGAAACATCGAATAGACCTTTTCGTATCGAGCGGAAAGGTCGATGCCATTGTGCATGATCCGTTTGTGATAGATGGGATGCCGTCGCATACCGAATCCCGAATTGATGTGAATCTTCTCCAATGGCAGAGCTACAAGCGACATCAGATCGTGATTATCCGACGATGTAACAATAGCTTCTCCGTCCACATTATTACCAGTTTTTGTTGAATCAGGAACAGAGCCAACAACTACCATGCTATCCGTCAGAGCCTCTTTTGGCTTTGGCGGATTTGTTGTGTATATACGTTTGTTATTTATTGTACCGACTGTATTGAACTGAGCATATAAAGGTATGTTCAGACAAAAGAAAAAGGCCGTTAAGGTGATGAGCTTGATTGTTTTCATGCCACAAAGGTAAGGGTATAATCTCATACTTTAAGAAGAATAATTCCTCCAGTAATCAAACTCTAACTTTCTTTTTGTTTATAGTATGATTTCTGCGCATTTTCCATACTATTAAATTAAACCTTCTTAAATAAGATACCTGCAAATACCGCTTTTACAATCTAATAAGGAAACAAGCTCTAAATTTGCATCAGAAATCTGTCCATGTTGGGCAATAGTATAAATTTTGTAATCTGAAAAGTATGATTAATCATTTTCAAGAAAGCGAGATACCATACGGTACGCTCGAACGTTTCGGACTCACACAGGAGATGATAGAAGACCTCCCTGTCGATGTCCTTCAGAACATCTGCAATGGTCGTCGCTCGCCCGTGTTACCTATTACAGTTACCACCGAGGATGGTGAGACAGAAAAAGCCCGAACAAGGTTCAGCCTTGTCCGCACTCCAGAAGGAGGTGTCGATGTCCTCTTCTATCCCAAGCTTGATGAGTATGATTTGAACCTCTTCAACGAACAGCAGAAGCAGCGTCTCTTGGAGGGCAAGGCCATCATCGGGCATCTAGAGAGCAACGAGGAGAACAAGGAAGCCGGAGGAAAGCGTTTCTTCCAGATTGATCCCGAAAGCAAACAGGTTCTCTGTGTCCCCATGCCGGTCATCGGTCGCAATATGCAATATGTGGCCGACCGCTATCACCTCACTGCTGCAGAGATGCAGAAGTTACAGAATGGTGATGTTCTCTCCATCCTCAATGATGAAGATGAGGAAATTGCCATCGGCATCGACCTCAACAGCAAGACAGGCATCCGTTTCGCTGCCGGTGACGAACAGACATGGAAGCGCGAAGCCAAGCGTGAGTGGGACAAGTACAACTTCGGAGCTTTCGGTTGCTGGGTTGCCGATGACAACGGCGACCTGAACTATGTCCATGAGGAAGACTACTCCGAAGAGCTGTGGCAGGAACAGAAGAAGTTGGGTATGCGTGTGATGCAACGCTAATCCCAGGAATGAAGTAAAACCCAAAATCAGAGAACAATGGCAGCAACAAAGTATTACCCTGAAGACGTACTCGTGGAGAAATTCCAGAGTAACGAGTATGGTTGGCTTGATTACGTCAATCATCATTCTCCTGAATGGCAGGAGGAATTCACCGCATTCTGCAAGGAGCGTGACCTCACCATCAATGAGGAAAGCGCAGAGCAGTTTGTCGAGTGGAAGGGAGACCAGTTAGAGAATGCACAGGACAACTAAACCGAATCAGTATGTCTATCAGATCAAACACATTACCAATGGGGCGCGACTTGGCACCAGAGCTGCAGGACATCCTCCGGCGTAACGGTATGCAGGGGCATATTATTCGTCAGGGGGATGGCTTTGCCCTTGCCGTGCAGGGGCATGACAGCCCTTTGCTGACGTATCCCATCAATCAGCAGCAGATGCGGGCAATGGTAGATTGGGGCACCAATTCAGCCAACAAGAAAGCCTACAATACCTTCGCCGCAATCCTCTCCAATGACTTCTATCTGCCCAGAAGCTTCGTCCATGCCCGCAATGCCAATGGCCGTGTTGCCATGGGATTGCATGGCTACCGTATTGGAGTCGGTGAATATGGACGCTTACCTTGGGACAGACGTGGACTTCATCCAATGATGGATCCTTATCATGGCCGTTTCCTTGGCTGGACTCCCAGGCAGCAGGAAGGCTGGCACATGCGCAGAGTCGGTGGAGCCTTGTTCATGCAAGGTGCGCCAATGGTTCCCGACCGTCCTGATGGCCGCATGAAGCCGGGCGAACTCCAGAACGGAGCCTATGGTTTCTATTACAAAGGTCAGCAGACACAGGTACAGCAGCCGTCTCAGGACGTGTTGGCAGATCTCCAGACGGTCATCAAACCCGTAGAGGTCAAGCCCAGACCAGTTGAACCAGCCAAGCCTTACAGCGAACTTATTACGAGTAAGGTGTATTTCACCAATGAGAAGTTCCGTGAATGTCTCGACAGTCACGGCATTATCATTGACCCAGAGAAGAAGACCCTCACCATCCAATCTACTGGAGCCAAGCAGGACTTTGTCTATGACCTCACGGATGAAGAGCTGAAGAAGCTCAACAGCAACAGCATCAAGGAAGTCCCCGTTCAGGCACGTCTTGACATCATCAATGATGTGGTCAAGAACGACTTTGCGGATAAGGTGACGATGGATATGCTCAACAGCAAGGAGCATATTGCCATTGCGCTGAAGCCCGAAGTGGCCGCTGAACTCGACCAGAGACAAAGCATTCTGCTTGAACAGACGAATATGCAACAGTCGCTTGACCCTTCACTCTCTGTTCAGCGAGAGCCGGAAGACAGAGCCGTTGCCCATGTCGATGGTCAGAGCCTCTATGAGATGAACGAGGGGAAAGGCTGGTTCCGTGAGGGCAAGCATGGCCGTGAAGTCATGGTGGATGACATCAAGGTGGAGCCTGTCCGCAATGAACAGGGCGAACAGCAGAAGGACACAAAGGGCAATGCACTCTACCGTATGACCGCTGTCATCAATGGAGAATCCATTTCCCATGAGATCAACCAGAAGCAGTATGACAAGTTCATGGCCATCGATGACTACCATCGCATGAAGCTCTTCAGCCACATCTTCAAGGAAGTGGATATGAAGAACATTCCTGGTGAACACACAGGTATTGGTGCGAAGATTGGTGGAGCCTTGCTTGCCGGTCTCGCCGTGATGGGAGAACTTGGACGCATGAACCATAGCGGGCCTTCTCTCTTCATGGAACATCATCATGACCATGACCCACGTCCCCACATCTATTTCAAGCCTGGTGTCGATTCCCCACAGGACATCGCATCAAGGGCTTTTGATGCCGGTGTCAATGCAGGAATGCACGGTGTGGGCTTAGGCCGATAGTTTAAGGTAAAAAGATTCAGGATAACATGGCAAAGCTAACTTACGACGATTTCAAGCAACGCCTGAGCATTCAGGACGTGTTGGTAGATGCAGGCTATACGCTCAACAGGCGTGATGGCTTGCGCTACCCGTCGTATGTACGTCTGGGCAGTGACGGCAGACGCATCCACGGTGACAAGTTCATCGTCACCGCCAACGGCCAGTGCTGTTTCCAGCCGCCTACACAGAAGAACTACAATGTCATCGGCTTCATTAAGTCCCATCCCGAAATGTTTTCCGACTATACGCCTGGTATGGATAAAGACCGGCTCGTCAACCTTGTTTGCAACCGACTCCTCAATAATCCTATTGAAGACAGGGAAGCAAAGATTGTAACTGAGCGTCAGCAGCTGCCAGCCTTCAGTATCGATGACTACACCTTACACAAGTTCGAGGGCAGCAATCGGGAAACCCAAAAGCCTTTCTATCCTTACTTTAAGCCAAGGGGACTGAACCTCAGCACCCAATATGCTTTCAGAAAGGACTTTTTCATTGTTGAGCGACAGGGAACTGATGGTAAGGTTTACAGGAATCTTGCCTTCCCCATGACTGTCCCCGGCAAGGATGATAAGATTGTCGGTCTGGAGGAACGAGGCCGCAAGAAACTGGACGGCACATCCTACAAAGGTATAGCACGAGGCTCCAATGCCAGTGAAGGGCTATGGGTAGCCAGTCCAGAAGCGACCAAGCTACAGGATGCCAGACGAGTGTTCGTCTTTGAAAGTGCCTATGATGCAATGGCCTTCTATCAGATCCTGATGGGCAAAGGCGGCAATCTCGATGCTGAAGCCAAGACGGAACTCGCCCACGGTGTCTTTGCATCCACTGGAGGCAATCCCTCTACACGACAACTTGAAGGTCTGCTTCGCACAGCCAAGGAAGCCACCTTCCACATCGGTTTCGATATGGACGAAGCCGGACAGAAGTTCGCCGAGCAGTTCAAGACGTTGGCAGAAAAGGAGAATGTACCGACTGGTCGCATCGTGCGTGAGGAAACATCACCAGGCTACAAGGATTTCAACGAAGAACTGCTGGCTATCATTGAAAGGCAAAGCAATCCCCTTGCCAAGGATAACGTGAAGGATGAACTCAAAGACTATGTGGATTCCTTCCGCAAGCATCCCGACGACATTCCCAGTGTCAAGGAGGTGCTTCATCCCCATGACAGCCAGATAGACTTGCTTCCTAAATCCCTGTGGCAGCTCTACGCCCATTATGAAACCCTCTATGAAGATGCCTACACCATGCAGCACTCGCGGCTCGTGGCACCTGAGGACAAAGAGGAAATCAAGGAAAAGGCTCTGGAGGCTGGCAAGGCATTCAGGTCTGAGCTTGCCAATGCCCTTGGTGTCAAGGAAGAGACCGAGGCTGAGGATGACGAAAAGAAAGTCTCTGCAGGTGTCGATCTGGATGCCGACGGCAATGTGGAAATCAACGAGAGTGAAGAAACAAAGCATCATGGTATGCGCAGATAAACGGTATGCAACAGACAGTCAGACGCTTCAACATCATCACGCTACGTCCGCATTGGGGACAGTACATCATCTCGCAGGGCTTCATGTGCCTCGTGAGTCTTGTGCTGTTCCTCGTTGCCGGACATGATGCCATCACGTTCAAGATGCCTTTCCTGCTATTAGGCAGTGTGACCATGCTGATGATGCTCTATGGCTGTCTGTATCTCAGCAAGCTCCAGTTCATCATTTCCTCAGAACAGCTCATTATCCAGCACGGCGTGTTCCAGCGTACCAGTGACTACATCGAACTGTACCGCATCGTGGACTTCTGTGAGCAGCGTGACATCATGGAACAGCTCTTTGGGTTGAAGACCGTCAGCATCTACAGTGGTGACAGAACCAATCCCAAGTTCGACATCTACGGTGTGAAGGAGAAAACCGATGTGGTCGGCATTATCAGAGAACGGGTAGAATACAACAAACAACGCAGAGGAGTATATGAAATCACAAACAGATAATCAGATGTATAGTCTTAATGACATTGGAAACGGCAACAGGTGGCTGATGGCGGCTCTGCTTGCCTACGCCCTTTTGTGGTTGGGACATGGAACGGCCAATGCCCAGATAGCATCCAGCAATCCCTTGGAGTATGTCGCCCTTGCCGAGGGTAACGAGCTTATCAATGCCCAGATCAAGGCGCAGATTGAGGATGAGCAGAAGACCGCACTCCTTCAGAACACCATCGCTGCTGAGTTTACGATGATCCACTCCTGGGAGAAGAAGTACAACAAGTATCTCAAAACAGCAGAAGGCTATGCCAGTACCCTGAAAGCCTGCACCTCGCTCTATGACGATGGCGTGAGAGTATTTATCAACCTCTGTAACCTGAAGAAAGCCATCACTGGCAATCCACAGGGAATTGTGGCCACCATGTCGATGAACAACCTCTATATCGAGACAGCCACCGAACTGGTCAGTGTCTATACCACTCTGAGGGATGCCATTGCGAAGGGTGGCAAGGAAAACATGCTCACAGGTGCCGAACGCAGCAAGACCCTCTGGGCACTCAACGACCGACTGGATGCCTTCAATAAGAAACTGAACCAGCTCTATCTATCCATCCGCTATTACAATATGATGGATGTCTGGGAGAATGCCACTGCCGGAATGCTCGACAGGAGCAACGGAGAAATTGCAGAGGCAGCTCTCGGAAGATGGAAGCGGACTTCAAGAATAGTGAGACCCTAAAAAGGAATGCGAAATGATGAAATACCTTTGCCATAAATATGTTCTGTTGCTGACAGTGACTCTCGCCCTCCCTTTCTGGGGAGTCGGTGGGGGCACTGTCATGGCGCAGGGGCAAGACCCGACTTTGGCGGCCATGATACTCCTTTATACCGATAAAGCCAAGAAAGAGCTGAAGCAGCAGGAAGAGATGATGCTCCTGGAATCAACGGGACATATCTGGATAACGGAAGAGGTGAATGCCACAACCGACCTTCAGAAAGAGTTCAACAACTACCTCGACAGTTTCCACGGCATTATCATGTATGCGGCACAGATATATGGCTTCTATCACGAGATAGACCATCTTATCGGCAATCTTGGAGCTTTCAGCGACCAGCTGAGTGCCCATCCGAGCAATGCCTTGGCCGTGGCCCTTTCCTCCAACCGCAATAAGATCTATCGTGAGATTATCCTGAACAGCGTCGATATTGTCAATGACGTGAGGCAAGTCTGTCTTGCTGATATTAAGATGACCGAGAAGGAACGTATGGAAGTCATCTTCGGCATCAGGCCCAAGCTGAAGCTGATGAACAAGAAACTGCAACGGCTTACCAAGGCTGTGAAATACACCTCTTTGGGTGATGTCTGGGCAGAGATAGACTACAATGCCAGGACGGGAGCCGACAAGAAGAACATCGTCGAGCAGAGTATGCTACGTTGGAAACGGGCAGCAAAACAGTGAAGAACGAATAATGAAACCTCAATCAAAACAAAAGCAATATGAGTTGGGCAACAGTATTGAAAGCCGGACTGAAATTCATGGGTAGCGGCGCAAAGGCAACGGCAAAGACCGTCGGTCACACCGTCCTCCATCCTCAGCAGACCATCAAGGGAATGGGTACAGCCACCAAGACGGCAGCCGTCGGAGCAGCCACCGGCTATGTCGCATGGGAGAAGCTGACCACAGACAAGAGCGTCGCCAGAATCGTCGGTGATGCCGTCGTCGGTTCTGACACCATCGACAGCGTTGGCGAGAAGGTGGAAGGAGTCGGCAATGCCGTCAGCAACCTCGGCGAGACTGCCAGTAATGCCATGAACAGCGTCAGTGAAGCCGTGGGTGGAGCCAGCAATAACCTGAATGGCATCAGTAATTTCCTTGGCAGCATGACCAATGGCAACGGCGGCAACATGTTCAGCAACTTCTTCAGCAACCTCTTCAGCGGCAATGTCTCGGGTATGAGTATGCTCGGCCTCGTTGCATCTGCCTTCCTTATCTTCGGTCGTTTCGGCTGGATGGGAAAGATTGCCGGAGCCTTGCTTGGCATGATGATGATTGGCAACAATGCCACTCTTCAACAGGCAATGGGAGGCGGTATGGCACAGCAAAAGCCACAGACTCCAGCTCCTGACCCACAGAGGGCTTTGGCACAGGCTCAGACACCACTGAATACCCAGCCAGTAGTTGTCTATGCGCCAGAGGAAGAACGGAGTGTTGTCCATCGCTCACGATAACCAGAACAAAAATCAACCTTTTATAAAACATAGAAAAAGCATGAAATTTACGCAGGATATGATGCTCCAGTCGGACAGCGGCTACTGTATGCCGTTCGAGGAGAAAGGAAAAGACGTAGAGATGTCTTTGGGCTATGGTAAGCAGAAGCATCCCAAGACAGGGGAAATGTTCTTCCATCACGGAGTCGATTTTCCAGTCAAGCATTATCTGCTTTCAGCCTTAGCCACTGGCAAGGTGACGGGACTCGGCAACGATGCCGTCCATAGTATCTATCAGGTCATCCGATATGGCCTTTATGAGGTGACTTATTCACACCTCAGTAATGTCTTTGCCAACTACGGAACGGAAGTCAAGGCCGGTCAGGTGGTGGCCGTTTCAGCCGACTTGCTCCACATGGAAGTCAAGTATAATGGCGTGGAGCTGAACCCTCTGGAGTTTCTGACGATGGTATATGGCAATATGAAAGCCTTGGAGCAGAACGGCACTCCTGGAGCTGTTCCGCAGTTCGTGACCATCGACATGGACGTGCATACCAAGTACGACAAAGACCAGAAGGAGATTGAAGACCTGATGATGCGTTGGTTCCCGGACTACATGCAGGACTTGTCTTCTGGCATCTATGCCTTGCCAGAGCATACGGAGCTTGCCCTTCGCAACATCTTCACCATGTCGGCGATGAAGAACTACTTCTTCGAGACACTTCCGAGCATGGCAAATCCTCTGGGCATGGGCACGCGCAGCATCCCTTTGGCAGAGAAGGTGCAGAACCTCCTGATTGCGGACTTCCTCAATTACATGGCACTCCGTCATCAGATATTTCTGAGCACCATGAGTGAGGCCGTAAAAAAAAAGCCTATGACGAAGCCGTAGCCAGCAGCGGCCTGATAGACCCACTTGCCGAGCTGGAAATAGACATCCAGAGTTTCGACATACCAAGACTGGTGAGTGTCTATCCCGACCGAAGCGGCATCAGATGGTGGACTAAGGCATGGTTCAACAACAGCGAGTCTGGTGAAGCCGCCATCGAAATCGACCGTCAGTTGGCGATTAAGTTCATCAATGAGAATATAGAAAAAGACGAATGGTTAGAGCAATACTTCCCAAAGCAGATGGAAGTCTATCACAACGCCATCGAGCAGACCAAGGAGCAGATACTCAACCAGCTAAACCTCTAAAACGTATAAGCATGAAGAAGAATTTTTTGTCATTCCTATTTCTTTTGACCACCTCTGTAGCATTCGCTGATACTGGAGTCTCTGGTATTGGCGATGCAGCAGACGGTGTTGTTACCTACATGCCCTATGTCCGTGCGCTGTGCTATGTCATAGCTGCCGTTATAGCCGTTGTCGGTGCGTTTGCCGTGTATTACTCCATGCACACCAATCCGCAGAATACCGCCAAGCGCATCTTCATGACCGCAGGAGGTGCGCTCACTTTCGTTTCTCTTTCCCTTGCTTTACCGCAGTTCTTTGGTATCGACGGAAGCGTTTCAGGTGGTGGCAGTTCAACTTCCAAGGGAACGGCGCAATTCACCTCCAACGGTACAAGCTTTCTGGTATCTGACGAAGGAGGCATCAGCAAGTCCGGCATACAGGTTTCCATACCCGAACTCAATGACGGTGCATGGATAAAGATCCCTACGGAGTTTTCAGGTGAAAACAGTAAAGGCTATGTCAACACTTTCATAGACTACTACAGTCGGACGGGCGGTAACATGGATGACATGAGCCGTCAGTTGACGAGGGACTATCAGAATGCCCGTGATTGGTATGCCTCCGGCAAGACCTACAGCGATTTCATGGCATGTATGATCATTCTGGAGCAAAACAGAGTAAAGACTGTCATTCACCCATAAAAACCGATTACTATGGCAGAATCAGCAAACGAAAGACTCTTCCGTACCAAGGTGCGGCCTATCATGGATAAGGTGATGGCAGACCTTCGAAATAAGCAGCTGGAGGAGATTGGCAGACATACCAGCAGTCTGCCTTATATCTTTGCAGGGGCAGCTGGCCCAGACGGAGGCATGTCAACCCAGGCTGCAAGCATTGCTTCCCTTCGCTATACGGGAGAATGGAACTCCAAGCATACGGAGGACTACATCAATATGGTGAAGGCCGAGCTAAAGAGGCAGAAGATTACCGTCACCCCAGAGATAGAGAAAATGATGATCGACAAGATGATTAAGGACGAAGTTCCGAAGTCATCCATCGATTATATCATCAGAAAGGCGGCCACCAACACCATCTTCTACTTGCCACAGGCATTGAACAAATCGCCTTTGGAGAATCATATCTCCGAACAGGCCGAAAAGCGATACAATCCCAACCATGTGGAAAAAGCAGCCGGTCTTATGTTGGGAGCCACAGCTGATTACCTGTCCTTCGGAGGTATAGGCGGCACACTGACTGGTGGAGCCAAATTCGTAGGCGTTGACCTTGCCCTGAATGCGGCAATGGACAAGATGACGGCGAACATCGACACTTCTTATACGCCAGCCAGTCCTGGAGCCAAACCCTCGAAGCCGACCGCAAAGACCAATGCCACAACAGGCGATGATGACGTTCCCATGATTATCGCTCCTGAATACAGGGAGCAATATAAAGCCGAGCAAGCCAAGAGAAAAGCTGAGGAAGCACAGAAACGGGAAGCCAAAGCAACGCCCAAGGCGACCACTCAGCAAACAAAGGAGGATGAAGTCCGACAGGAACCGCACAATGAAGTCGCTACCCAGACTCCAGACACTCAAACCACACAAGCTACCATGCAGGAACAGCCCCAACAGACCAACCAAAACGGATGGAACGGGCTGCTCAGTTCCTTTGGCCTGAATGGAATCTCTGATATTGGAAACAACCTCGGCTATGTCCTTGCCATGTTGCCGGACATGCTTGTCGGTGCATTTACAGGCAAGACAAAATCATTGGGGCTGAAGGAAAACCTGATGCCCCTTGCCAGCATCGTCGCCGGAATGTTTGTCAGGAACCCCATCCTGAAGATGGTGCTTGTTGGTATGGGAGGACTCAATCTTCTGAACAAGGCAGGTCACGAGGCCATCGGGAACCATGCAGGTCAGAACCAGGCACAAGGCGCAAGTACCATTGTCCGCTCTAACTACAAGGTTTATGCTGATGAATCGCTGAACCAACGCATCAGTCAGCCGCAGATACGCGGCAATTGCCTGATTGCCACCATCGACAAGGTGCCATGCACCATAGCCCTTCCCGATAAGGTTGTTGATGCCTACAATCAGGGTGCATTACCCTTGAACACCCTTGCCAATGCAGTGCTTGCCAAGAACGACCAGATGCGTCAACTGGCTTCAGAGAACTATGAGGCTCAGCAGAGAACCGAGACCCGCACACTTGCTCAAAGATAAATGTGTAATGATTTAATCTATTGTAAATTATGAAAAGAAACTGGTATAAGTTCCGCGTCAAGTACTCCAAGGAGATGGACGACGGAAAGAAGAAAAAGGTCAGTGAGGAATACCTGGTTGATGCAGAGAGCTTCACCGAGACCGAGAAACGTGCCAACAAGGCTGCTACAGACCTTATCGGCACACGGGACTTTGACATCACCGCTATTTCCCGTGAACCTGTGTCAGACATCATCAAGGGCACGGAGCAGGACGATAACCATTGGTACAAGGCCGTCGTTGCCCTTGTCACCGTGGATGAAGAGACGGGGCAGAAGAAGTTCTCGCCCCAGGTCATGTACGTCAATGCCGAGGACACCAAGGAGGCCGATGAGCTGCTTCGTGACCACATGGAGAGCAGTCAGGTGGATTGGGAAATCAAGTCCATCGCAGAGACCAAGGTGCTGGGAGTGCTGGAATACAAGTAAGCCCTAACTATTAACCCATCTAAATCGCAGACAATATGACAGAAAAGAATCAGCAAGAGAAGAATGCAGCCGAAAGACAGGTGGCTCTTCTCGTGAATGCTTTCGACAAAGCACAGGAAAACGGTGGTGTCTGGTTGAACAAGGACGGCAAGAAAGCCCCAAGTTTCTATCAGAAAGGCGTGTCTATCTCGCCGTTCAATGCCATTATCCTCGGACTGCACAGTGACCAGGACAACTACAAGACCAACGAATACACCCTGTTCAGTGAGGCCAAGAAACGTGGTGAAAGCGTACAGTCAGGTCAGAAAGGTGTTCCTTTCTATTGGTACAACTGGAACGAGTACCAGAGCCAGAAAGATCCTGACGTGAAGATTAGCCGTGAAGACTACAAGGCACTGTCGCCTGAACAGCAGTCGGACTACAAGGTCATCCGCAACCGAGAGGTGCGCATCCTTTTCAACATCGAGCAGACGACCCTTCCGATGGTCGATAAGGAAGCCTTTGACAAGGAGGTCAAGGCGAATGGCCGGTTGGCAGACCGTGGGGAAATCAAGGCAACCTCCACTCAGATACCCGTCAATGACCTCATCCTGAAGATGCGCGACAACCTCGTGGATATTCGTATGGACACTACCGGCGTTGCACATTATGACCCCAAGAGGGACACTGTCTATGTGCCTAAGCAGGACAACTACGAGCATTATAACGATTACGTCCATGCTTTGGTGGCACAGGTCGTGGCTGCCACAGGCCATCAGCTGCGTCTCAACCGTGAGGGCATGAACAACCGTGGTGGCAAAGCTCCCACAGATGATGCCCAAAAGCACGAGCTCCTTGTCCGTGAGATAGCCACTGCAGCCAAGATGCAGGAGCTGGGACTTCCTGCCAAACTCTCCGAGGAAGGCATGAAGAACATCGAATACTGGAAGCGTGAGTTCAAGGAAGACCCTTGTCTCATTGATGCCATCGAGCGTGACGTGAACAACTCCCTCGACATGATCCATAAGGCAGAGCGTGGCGAGAAGGTGGAGAAACGCCAGTTCAATGCCCAGGAGAACGGCAATGCCAGAAGTCTTCTTCCGAAGCATTACTATGTCGCCGATGAAATCAAGACCTTGCCGAACAAAGACACCAAGGAAATGGTCATCGTCCGTGACGCTGAGAGCAAGAAGGCCGATGTGGTTCTGCCAGCAGGGGCTTCTTTAGCCGTCGATAACGAGATTCCCGGCATGAACAAGAAACGTATCGACCATGCCCTTCAGAAGGAAGGCTTTGAGACCGTGAACTTCTACAACACCGACGGCTCGTTGGGTTTCCGACCCGATGACAGCTACTTCGACGGCAAGGAGGTCAGCGTTTCCAAGCTCAACAAATGGGAGTTGGAGGACATCACGAAGCTCGATGTCACCGATGCCGTGAAACGCTCTGGTGCCGTTGACTTTGACAAGGTGCTCATGCTGAAGGATGACGAAGGCAAGTGGGCCATGTACATCAAGCCTGAGAATGAGAAAGCTTTCTCCGTCTATCCCAGTAAGGATGATGTGAACAAGTTCTTCATTACCGTCCAGCAAGGTAACGACGAAGCCAGTGAACGTATGCGCCAGGACATGGCCACCAAATACTATGTCATGGCCAATGAAAAGCCGGAACTGAAAGTCGATCTCTTCAAGAGCCAGGCTACGGCAGAGGAACTGGCTAAAATCGAGCGTGTGAACATCTTCAAGACGAAGGCCACCGAGAACAAGCCCAGTGTCATCCTGTGTGTGCCGACCATTGACGGCAAGAGAGTACAAGCCCGTGAGGTCAGCCCACAGCAATGGCAGCGTATGTGGCTGGCCGATGACAAGCAGGACTACAAGACCCATCTCGCAGCTTCGCTCTTTGCCGATGTCCTCCGTAAGGAGCAGAGCAATTCCGTTGCCGTTGGCACAGACAAGACCGAGCAGGAGGCTCAATCTGAGACCAAGGAGCAGACAAAGAATGTCGAAACCCATGAAGAGGAAGACAAGAAGGAGGAACAGAAGGAAGAACAGACGCAATCTGAGAAGAAACAGGAGGAAGAGAAGCGTCGTAACTCCCCGGAGCAGAAGGAAAAGGAGAAGAAGGAAGAGAAAGCCAAGGAGGAAACCACCAAGGCTGAGACCAAGGCCGTGGCCGCCGTCGCTCTCTCTCCAATGCTCAGACAGTTCCTCGATTTGAAGCAGAAGCATCCCGACGCGCTCCTTCTGTTCCGTACAGGTGACTTCTACGAGACCTACAAGCAGGATGCAGAGAAAGCATCCAAGATCCTCGGCATCACGCTCACCAAAAGCTCCAAGACCAAGGATGAGCAGGGCAAGCCTCTCGTCATGGCCGGGTTCCCGTATCATGCCCTTGACACCTACCTGCCCAAACTCATCCGTGCCGGTCAGCGTGTCGCCATCTGTGACCAGCTGGAAGCACCCAAGCAGACGGCAAAGCGTGGCATCTCGGAACTGGTATCACCTGGTGCAGCTGCCGAGAAGGAGCAGAAGGCAGAGCCTGAGAAACAACAATCCTTTCACCGATAACCTATAGGAGGACAGAACGTGACAGCATCCAGACAAGCTTATATCGACAAGTATGCGGAGTATGCCATGGAGCAGATGCGGCGATATGGCATACCTGCCTCTGTGACCCTTGCCCAGGGCATCATCGAGTCTGCTGATGGAAAGAGTATGCTCTCCAGAACCGCCAATAACCATTTCGGCGTGAAGGGCGAGTTCAACGGCCAGTATGTCCGTGCCGATGATGACAAGCCCAACGAGAAGTTCAAGAAGTATGATAATGTCGGCCAGAGCTATGAGGACCACAGCAAAGTCCTCATGGCTGACCGCTATCAGAAATACACCCGGAACCTTTCGCCTGATGATTATAAAGGATGGGCTGCAGGTATCAAGGCTGGTGGGTATGCCACGGCCAAGAACTATGTCGGTACCATCGTCGGTGTCATCGAGGGAGCCAATCTGCAGAAGTACGACCAGATGGTGATTGAACAGGCCAAGAGAGAGGGAAAGAAGATTGGCACCACAGACTACCGCAAGGGGGATGTGTCTGCCACTCCTGCAACAGCCGTCACGGCGAAACCCACTCCCAACGGCCTTTATTCCCTGCCTCTGAAACGAGACGAGTTCATGCTTGTGACCTCGCCTTACGGCAACCGTCGTGACCCGATGGATCACAGCAGGACACAGTTTCATAAGGGTATCGACATCAGTTGTAAGAACGAGGCCCTTCTTGCGACGGAGAACAACGGGAAGGTCGTTGGTGTGAACCACAATGCCAACACTGGCGGCGGCAAGTCCGTGACTATTGAGTACAACCGTGAGGATGGCAGCAAGTATCAGGCCACCTATATGCACATGTCGAGCATCGACGTGAAGGTGGGCGATGCCGTCAATGCCGGGCAGAAGATTGGCGTGTCGGGAAACACTGGAACCAGGACAACCGGCCCACATCTGCATTTCGAGGTCAAGACGGTGGCCAGTGACGGCACAAAGCGCAATATCGACCCTGCTGCCTATATCGCGGAGATAAGTCAGAAAGGAGGCTTGTCACAACAGTTGCTTCACAACGGTAAGGATTTGCTGGCGAGTTATAAGGCTGCCAATCCTGTGGCTCAGGAAACTGTTGCAGCCCAGCAACAGATTGACACCAACATGTCACCTGATGACTGGATGAAGAAACTGCTTTCCAGTGAAGACAGCGGAGTGGGGATAGGCAACAGCGCAGACCCCATCATGGAGATGGCCATGACCATGTTCACCAGTCTCATGGCTCTGGCTGTCCAGATTGACAACAAGACGGAGGAACAGAAGATGCAAGCGGCCACCGATGCAGCTCTCAGTAAATCCGTTGACCTCTCATCCATGCTCCCCAACCTGAAGGAATGCCGTGTCCTGCTTAATGAGGGCAAGCCGCTTCTTCAGGTCAACAATGGCACGGTCAGTTTCACCCATGAACTAAGTAATGCCGAGTTGACCAGAATCCAACAGGCTTTGGGAAACACGAACCTCTCTGATGCCGAGAAGCAGCGCACCATTGCCTCCGTCATCAATGGCATCGTCGTCTCTCAGCAGATGTCGCAGAACTACCAGCAAGGACTGGAGGCTCAGCAAAATCAGCAGAATTCCCTGCAACGTAGATAATTCTTGCTCAAAAAACATGTTTAACAATCAATTCGTAAAATTATGATTAAGTGTAATGTAACAGTATGCGGTACCATCACACGCTCAGCACAGATGCGTACCAACAAGGAGGGTAAGGCATTCCTTGCCTTCGGTGTGAGTGTAGTCATCCCTGCCAAGTCCGGCATCAACAAGACCTTCGAGATCAGCGTTGCCAAGGATGGCGGCATGGATGAGCTTAACGGCCTCGCTTCCGGCACTCGTGTAGAACTCGTCGGTGTCCTGACCTTCCATAAGAAGGACGATACCATCTTCCTCAACATGTCGGCCACTGGTGTCAATACCTTCAATGCTCCTGCCGAGGATTCCGTCAAGGGAACCATTGAGTTCCGTGGAACCGTCGGCAACAAGATTGAGGAGAAGAAAGACAAGAAGGACAAGCCTTATCTTGTGTTCTCCGCTTTCAGCAGCGAGAAGGTTGGTGAAGGGTATTCCTTCACATGGGTACGCTTCATGCACTTCGGCCAGGGCAAACCTGAATGGATGGAGGGCAAATGTGGCATCGATGCCAAGGGAGAGCTCCAGTTGTCTATCTACAATGACCGTCTCGACATCACCTGCCGTGTGGCCGAGCTGACCCAATGGGAGAAGCAGCCATACCAAGGTGGCGGGACTAATCCTCAGTAGCTATGGCGTACAGGAAGAACTAAAACAGTGATGGCAAGTCAGCCGAAGACCGCACGTTAGACAAGTTTGCAGAACTGCTCATCGAGAAACTTGAAACGATACAGGCTGACTGGAAGAAGCCGTGGTTCACGGAAGGGGTGTCAACATCCCTTCCCAAGAACCTCAGCGGAAGGGAGTACAACGGAATGAACAGCATGATGTTGATGCTCCATGCCGAGAAGGAAGGCTACAAACTGCCGGTCTGGGCGACCTTCGACCGTATCACGAACCTGAACTATGTGAAGGACAAGCAGGGTGCGAAGCAGGAAGCTAAGGACAGCGAAGGAAACAAGCTGCCCCTTGTTTCCGTGAATAAGGGAGCCAAGAGTTTTCCTGTCTTCATTACTACTTTCACCGTTGTCGACAAGGAGACAAAGGAGAAAATCAAGTATGATGACTACAAGCAGATGACGGAGGAGGAACGTGCCAAGTACAATGTCTATCCCAAGCTGCAGACCTACAACGTCTTCAATGTGGAAGCTCAGACCAACCTGAAGGAAGCCCGTCCCGAACTCTTCAAGAAGCTCCAGGAGCAGAATAAGGTCTCTCGTCCCGTCCAGCAGGAGGGCGAAATGTTCTCTTTCCCTGCCGTTGACCACATGATTGCTGAAAACAAGTGGATTTGTCCTATCAAGCCGAAGTACGGTGACAACGCTTACTACTCTATCAGCAAGAATGAGATTGTCGTTCCAGAGAAGCGTCAGTTCAAGAATGGCGAGTCCTTCTACAGCAACCTTGCCCATGAGATGGCTCATTCAACTGGTGCAGAGAATCAGTTGAACAGACTGAAGCCAAGTTCCTTTGGTTCAAAGGAGTATGCACAGGAAGAGCTGGTGGCAGAAATGTCAGCTGCTCTTGTCTCGCAACGCTACGGCATGAGCAAGACCTTGAAGGAAGACAGCTTGCCTTATCTGAAGAACTGGCTCGACTCTCTCAAAGAAGAACCTGCCTTCATCAAGACCGTTCTTCAGGATGTGAAGAAAGCTTCAGGAATGATTAACCAGCACATCGACAAGGTTCAGTTGGAACTGGACAAAGCCCAGGATGTGAAGCAGGAAACAGCCAATCAGGTTACTGCCAACTATGGCAGCTATGACATCCCCAAGTGGGCATTGCCTTACATCGTCAATGGCGATGCCAGCGGCATCAGCGACCAGGAGCAGGAACTGGTTGACAAGTTCCTTGAAAAGAACTTCCCTGACGGGTTCATCCCGGAAATCGAGGAAGGACAGGACAAGGAACTCAACCGCTATCCGGCTTTCGGTGAAAGAAACGAGAATGCCCTGACTGATCGAGGCGAGTCACCTTACCTTGCCGTCGATACCGTTTCCGTCAAGTTCAGTGAACCTGGCTATATGGAAAACGTGTCTGATAAAAAGGATGATGGCTATTCCTATGAAACGGTCGTTGACAACACCAAGGAACAGATTGCCGCAAAGACACCTCCAAAAGAGGAGGAGCAGGAAGAAGTCCACTTCCATCGGGGTCGTTAACGGCCCTGATGGTACATCAAAAGATAGAGGGAACCTACTCATCACGAGCGGGTTCCCTCTTTGATAATATGCCAAACAAAGAAAAGAATATAAACTTAGCGTTTCTACTTCATTCAGAATGATAGTGTCACACAGGTCTGGCGGTTAGCCTGGACTGGAGAATACTCATTGATGCCACCTTCATAGGAGGTCGTGACAAACGCCTCGTCGATGCCACGCTGTACCATGAGCGTTTTGATATAGTCGGCACGTTTTCGTGACAGGCTGTTGTTGATATGCTCATTGCCGGTGGCCGAATCGGCAGCACCAGAAATCCGTACCTTCAGATGATGTGTCTTGGCGACTCGCGCTATCTCATCAAGGTTGAGCAGCTGAGAGACCTCTGTAAGTTCATCTGTGCCGAGTCGGAAGAAGAAGTAGATGGGTGCGCCAATATATTCCGAACCATTCATCATAGCCGAAAGATAACCGTCGTAAGAGTCAACTGTAAAGAGAGGGTCAATTCCCTCAGACTCGTTGCTTTCATTCTCATCCATCGTGTCCATACGCTTTTTCATCGCTTTGGGCATCGTCTCAGGATTCCCGTCCCAACCTTTGTTATTCAGACGAGCACGAAGCGAGTTCAACCCAGAATAGTCATTACGAGGATAAAGAGAGTGTTCCTTGTCATCGTGTTTATCTCCAATCCTGTCCTTATAAAGGTCAAGCAGATCTTCTATCTCCAGGATCTTTCGATACTCAGCCTTGATGCGTTTGTCCTCCTTGTGCTTTTGGGCAAGGCGGCTGTTTCTGTCAGCAAGGCGGTCTGCATACGCAATCAGCCATTCGTTCTGAGCCATGTAAGGGTTCGCGTCCACGATACGCTTGTAGCCCACCTTACCCAATGTGAACGATAGGCCTGCAGAGAGTGTCACCATGTTATCCCCGAACTTTGAGGATGCACCTACGCTGTCGAAGTTCTTGGCAGTGGTCATTCCACTGAGTTCTGCTACGACGTGCATACGGTCAGTAAGACGGTAGCGGCATTCCAAACCGTAGGAAAAGGCAAAAGGATGGCTGCCACTTGCATACGCAGGACACGTACAGGCTGAATACCAGTCTGGGTTGTAGATCATGCCCACACCGATGTAAGGTATCACGTCCCATCGGGACAGGCCGAGGTCATTGCAGTTGATGCCGGAGGTCAGGTTGTAGAGAAAGTCTGCATGAACGAAGTGGTAGTCCATCTTCTTAAACTCGCTGTTTTTGAAGGACATTCCCTGATAAGCCACACGTCCACCGACTGCGGGTGTGAACCACTTGCCTAATCCAACCTGAAGAGCTGGAGTCAGACGGTCGAACACATCACCGCAGCCGATAGGCGATCCCAGAAAAGCAGAAGCCCCGCCCTTTACTTCAATGAACCAATTTTTACCCCAGTTGGCTGCTTCGCTTACATTCGTGAGATATGTGGGTTTCAGTGTCTGGAGATAATACTCCGAAGTGACACCTACCTGCTTCGAGATACTGTCAGATGCCGTGCTGGCATCGTTTGCCTTAACTGTCATGACAGAAAGGCACAGTGCGGAAAGAAATAGAATTTTTCCTGTCATAGTTTTGATGAATTTGATTTAACGATATGAATGTTTCCTGATTACTAAATTACATTTTCTTGCGTCTGCCAGGCGACTTGCACATGCGTCTGGCCATGGCGAGAGAGCGACGTGCAAACATACGCTCGTCCTCGTCATCCTTCTTGCGCCAGCCACCGCCGGGGCCACCGCCACCGCCTCCATGTGTCTGTGCAATCGAGGTTGCCTGTTCCACATATTCGCACATCAGCGCAAGGGCGACAGTCGCCACATGGTTGCCGTCAGTTGCCAGTTGTTCAAGAAGCGTATCACTGAAGATTTCCTTCGCATCATCTGGCAGACGCTGGTAGCGCGATGTGAACTCATGCATCATTGTACCGGCAAGCAGCTCGTTCATGACAGCTCCCTTGCTGTGCGCCCAATCTTGTTCAGATGCCGATGCCTTTGCAGCCAGTTCTGAAGCCTCCTGTTCCAGAGCCTCTTTGTCCTGACGAAGGCTGTCAATCTCCTGGACAGTGGAAGACAGCTTGGCCTCTTTCTCTGCCAGTTTCTCTTCCACGAAAGCCTTGCGGTTCTCCAGATCCTGTATCTTCTGCGCAATCTCCTGACTGATGGCATCGCCATTCTTCTGGAGTTCCCGGAGCGGTTGAAGTTCCCTTTCAAGTTCTTCCTTCTTTGCGGTCAGGTTCTCAATCATGGTGGTGAAACTCTTCTGTTTCTTTTCACAGATTGCCAGTTCCTTGTTCAGTTCACTGATGGCATTTTGGAGATTGCTTCTACGCTCTTCAAGTGAGTCACACTCCTGGTTTAGCCATCGGCGATACGACTCCGTTGTATGACCTTTCGCGCCAGTCAGCACCTTACTTGTACCTCGGGCCAAGCCCCATTTACGGTTCACTTCCGCAAGCTCATTGTGGAGCTGCAAGATGAACTGCTTGTATTCAGCCTTATTGTGACCGTGGAACACGTCCTTATAGCTGATTCTGCCTTGCTCGTTGACTGGCACGATGTCGCAGTGTGCGTGGGCTGTTGTCTCATCCAGATGCACCACAAAACTGATGATGTTCTCCTCACCAAACTTACGGGCTACAAAGTCATAGATGTCCTTTGCCCACTGCTCAATCTCTGGCATCCGCTGGACATTCTCATTGCCACATTTGGCTTCAAAATCCACCTTCTGATTGCCAAATGCCAGCTCAGTCATGCGGTCATGGGAACCGCTGAAGATGAACTGCACGGCAGTACGGATGTTCGGGTTCACACGTCCGATATTCGGGTCTTTGATGCCACGTGAGGCAAGCATTTCTGCCATACGTTTGTCGAGCGGTCTATCCTTATCGACGGGAACAACCTTGCCACCTTTCGCAATCTCGAAATTGAGTCGTTCACGGCTTCGGTCGTAGTTCCCTTCCTTCACGGCTTGGTCGTAGCCTTTGTCCGACCATCGCCGAAGGATCTCATTGCTGATGTCCCCGACACCGGCACTTGTCCTGATGTCGATGACCTGTCGGTTCATGTTTGTATTCGCCATACGTTTTCGTTTTACGGTTATACATCCATTTTCAAGTATCGGGATCAAAGCAGAACACCTCTTTCTGTCAAAGAAAAACCTGACCCTGCTTGCAGTTTATCTGGTCAGCTCACCGTCCGATGAAAATCGGAACGGGTAGTGAGCTTCCCGATACTTGAAAAATGTGGCACGTGCAAGCACGTCGCCTACAGTTTACTCGTTCCCTTCAGCGGAGTCCTCACGGAGCGTTTCACCTTCGGAGAATGCGAGAGCACCTTCAGACGTTTCAGAAGCGTCCTGTGGCGTTTCTGGGGCTTTCTCGGCACCTGTATCAGGTGCAGTGCTTCTAAGGCTCTTAGGAGCGTACCTGGAAGGCTTAGGAGGATTGACGAAGTAGTTGGATCCATCGGAGGGCGCATAGTGCTCGTAGATGCAGTCAAGGAGAGTGACCTCTGCCTTGGAGAAATCCTTGTTGACAGCGTTCATGTAGCTTGGCTTTACGTTGTCACGTAGTGCCATGGTGAGAATGCCAAGTACATCGATGACTCGCTTCCAGTTCCAGAGGTGGTCTTTGCCAAAGAGCAGAGTCACAGAATCGGATAGTTCTTCGGGTACGTTATCTTCTCTGTTAAGGAGAGGATAGACGGATGCTGCCAGTTCGTTGAACATGTACGCCTGATGAGACAGTACATGACGGACAGGGGCACCGCCTTGTTCCTGCTGTCGTGCTACCTCCATTCGCATGGTGTAGTAGCGTGTGTAGGAATCTGCCACTTCGCTGGCAGAGCTGCGTCCACGGACGAATCTGGCAAACTGCATACAGCAGAAGTCAAGTACGTCGTCTGCCGAATCGACATAGAGAGACAGACGCTGCTGAAGGTTGACAGTGAAGATGTAGCTCTTCACGAAAGGCTTGTACGAGAGTTGTCCGAGTGCCACAAGACCCTCCACAAAGGAGCGTACCGTGGCACGCTGCCATTTCCACTTGCGAGCCAGTTCAGAGATACTGGCAACGAACTGTCCGGGAACAAGTTCCTCACGACGTTCGCCGTTGGCAGCGACGAAGGCACCCGATGACGCACGGCTGAGCAGGTCACAGTAGGCTTCGAGCTTACTGAAACGGTCTTCCGATTTCGGTTTAAGATACTCCAGCAAGGAGCGGTCAGCAGACTGGGTGTCCGTGCTGCCTGTAATCTGGTTGTTTAATTCCTGAGTCATTTGAATGATTTTAAGTTTAACGTTCTGAATTTTTCGAGCAAGTGTGTTCAGACAGTATGCCACAAACAAGTGGCAGCTTAATAGTAGTTGCGGATGATTCGCTGAAGCAGTCCGGGCGGATTGCAGATACTGTTTGCCTCGTCTCTGATGCGAAGTACACGTTCAGACGGATAGAACACCGATGCCACACCGAGCGTGTACAGCACAAGGAATATGCTATACATGTAAGGTATGGAGTAGCATACCAGGGCAAGCATGAGAGTAATAGCCCAGAGGCGCGTTCTCTCATGCAGCCGGTGAAGCGCGGCATCTGCCACTCGGTAAGAGAAAAGGCAGCAGGTGATAACAGCGGAAAAAAAGACCGCATAGTTGGGATTTGTCACATAGCAGCACCAGTTCATGAAGATGAGCAGGCCGACCGACAGAAATGCGAACAGCCTTCTTGCATTGAAGTACATCGTCATGCACCAGTAGAACCTTTGGTTGAAGCTGTATTCCTTCTTGTACAGGCAGAAGAAAACTGCCAGAATAATGAAGGGATAGAAAAACTTGATCAGTTGGATGGTCTGTATCATACGTTAGTCGTTATCTGAATGGTTATTGCGCTTCGACATGGCATCGAGCTTCATGCCGATGCGCTCGTTGAGCAGATTCGTGTAGCTGGGTGAGGACGTGTCAACGCTTGGGTCGTTTTTCAGTTCCTCATCCGTCTCTATGAGAAGTGTATGGTACGTGTCAATGGCTCCACCGTGCATTACGGTAGAGGCGGTTTTCTCCGAGGGTGTTTCCTCGGTTTCTATCTTCGTTTCAGTGTCGATGTCGGGAGGCATCGGCACCGCATGTTTGAGACTGCGCATGACCAATACGCAGAGCAATACCAACGAGCATAGCACCGCCTTGGCGTAGATATTGAGGTTAAACACGAACAGCGCAAGAATGCAGAGAGTGATGATTACGCTGTAAAATACGTACACACCCTTTAGGGAGGTCTTTTGTTTGTCAGTATTCAAAATCATATAGTTCGAGTTTTAAGATGTCAAATGTTGCTTTTTGGATGATATATTCCACGTCTCTGGTTGTCAGCGAGAGCGTGTCGGCACGGGTCTTCGCAGTCGGGTCTCGCTCTATGAGCCTTCTCACACCATCAGCCAGGTCATGCTCGTTTACTTTCCAGATGTGCGGCTTCTGCCAGCAGTATCGGCTTCTGTAATTGCGTAGCGTTATCACCTGGTAGTCGATGTGGTGGAACTCCCCATCGAGATAGTAGTTCCACTGGATGGTGTCGTGGGTGTCAATGACCTCAATCCAACTGCGGTTTTCCTGGATTACATCTGCAATGTGGTAGAATAAAGCCTTGTCCATGCATAGGAATACGAGTCTATGGATTGTTGTTGAAATCGTTCATCACCTCAGCTTCGCTACGGCGTTCCTTGACCAGCATGGAGCCGTTGGTATTGAGGCGCAGGTCATTCAGCAGGTCGGGGTACATGATGTCGATGGAGCCATAGACCGTGACGAGTATCGTGTTCACCAGGCCCTTCTCGTCGGTAGAGAAGTTCATCTTGATATTACGCTGCTCTTCCGGCATGAAGTAGGTACATGCCCGCTGACCGAATTTTGTCTTGATAGCCTTCGGGTTGGGGTGGGTGTAGTAAAGGATGCGCATGTAGGCATCGCTGTCCATGATGTTCAGCACCTCGTCGATGGGCAAAGGCTGGTGAACCTCGTAGGTCAGTATGGCGTAGCCGTTATACGCTTCGGTTTCCTTCAGGAAGAAGTTGTCGAACAACGACGGCATGATGGTCGGGCCACTGACCTTAAACTTGTAGATTGCTTCTTCTAACATAGTATCTTGCATCGTTTGCAAAGTTTGATTGTTTAGATTCCATTATCAGAGTGTGGCTATGTAGAGCCGCATGAGTTGTGTCGGGATGAGTGCAAGCTGCTCTTGGGCTGCATATCCCTTGGCAGCAAGCCGTTCTGAAATCACTGGGTATGCAGCGGCAAGTTCCGTCATTTGCTTTTGCTGTGCCTCTGTCAGCATACTGATGGCAAAGGCATCCATTGAGAGGAAGGGCTGCAGCGTCATCCAGAGGTAAGCATTGGCTTGGCTCTCAGATTTTATTTTCCCTGCCTTTATCAGATCCTCACAGACTTTTGCGTTGAGAAGCAGTCGGCGGCAAGTGCGCATACCCATGTAAACCATCGCATCTTCACTTGTCAACCGCTTCTCCGAGGCTGCACGGAATATGTTGGTGCAGATTTGCTCCGTCATTTTCGTGACATCTTGCAGTCCAACATCAGTGTAGTCACCGATATTTGAGAGGAAGGTGCGGAAATGACGGTCTTCCGTTTCAAGAAAAGAAAGGAGTTCTTTTTGATTCTTGATGCCATGTTCTTTGGTTGTGGCGAGGAAGTCTCGATAAAGGGCAATCTTCTCACGCGCATTACCTTTATTAGATAGAGGCTGCTTGTCTAATGCGGCAAAGAAGGTGATTGCCTTCTTCTTGGTGGGGTCAAGTTCAGTATCACTCCTGTAGGGAGATGTGTGCATCTTGATATAGGCTACATCTGACAGGCTACAGTCTGAAGCCAGACGGAGCAGTTCTATGCGGACAGAGTCCGATGTGCCAAAGAAGGACATGGACAGAGAAGCATGGGCGTTGAAGGCAGGATCTTTCTTGATGTAGTTGTAAACGGTGTCTGAAAGTTCCTGCCAACGGCAGATGAAATCAGAAAGCTTCTCGGCATTAGCCTGATGTTCTTCAGCAATACTGTGATGAAAATCTCTGTATTGCTTTAGGGCATCAGCAGAATCCTTGAATTGATAATCAGACTTTCCAGTGCATGAGGTCATGCTTAGAATAAGACACAAAAAAAACAAGTGAAAGATTAAACTCATTTGAGTATTTTTTCTTTCACTTGTTTGACTTTTTTTCATCTGCATTTTCGAGCCGTTCTTGTGCTGTGCAGAAATTGATGTTGAATGTAGGGTAAACCCCGTTTTCGGTCTTTCTTTCATGGGCGTATATGATTAAATTGCGGTGCAAAGATACGAATAAAAATCATAAGTTGTGCCAGTCTGATTTAAACTTTATGGTATTTTATACATCATACTCAAAAAAGTATGATTATTTATTAATTATATGATTTAGCCTGTAATCATTGGTTTTATAAAAAAGTATAATAGTATGATTAGTATGATTTGCAATCCAAGAAATTTTCATACCTTTGCAGTTGAAAGATAGAAATAATGGTCGTCTGACCATACATCTAAGAACCAACAACATATTGATTATGGCAAAGATAGGTTACATCATGGCAGCCGCCCACTATGACAAACTGGAGGAAGACCGTCAGTGGATGCAAGAATACGGCTGTGTAAAGATCGTCGAAGAGAATGATGCTGACGAGAAGAGCCGTCCGCTGTGGAAACAGCTGATGATTGCCCTTGAACGCGGCGATGAGCTTGTCATCAGCAAATTCAGCAATGCCCTTCGTGGCGCACGGGAACTGGCAATGTTTCTGGAATTTTGCCGAGTAAAGGTCATAAGGGTTATCAGCATTCATGACCGTATAGATTCCAATAATGAGCTGTTCCCAGAGACAAAGCCGTCGGATGTGCTGCTGATGATAGGCTCCCTGCCGGACGAAGCACTTGTCCTTCGCAAGGCATCCGAACACGTTTCCAAACTTCAGGAACGTATGATTGTTCAGCTACCTCCTGTCTCTACGGCCAAGGAGAGACGCATGGACAGGGAAAAGACGGTTATCAACCTTTATGCAGCCGGGCATCCTATTGATGACATCTGGAAAGCCAGCGGTTTCCATAGCCGAAGCTCGGTATTCCGCATATTGAACAAATATGGTATCAAGTTGAACCGTGGCAAACATTCCGGCCCGATCAAAAAGAAAGGTGAAAGAAAGAATAGCCAAGACAAAAAAGTTGAAGACAATCAGTAAAAGAAGAAATGACCCTACTTGAAGCTATATCTGCCCGTCATAGTGTACGGAAGTATCTTGACAAGGAAATCCCTGCCGACATCATTGCTGCTCTCCAAGATAAAATCGCGGAGTGCAACAAGGTTGGCAATCTAAGCATTCAGCTGGTACAGAACGAGACGAAGGCATTCACAGGAATGCTGTCGTATGGTTCTTTCAGCGGAGTAAAGAACTATCTTGTGATGGTTGGTAAGAAGGCCAAAGACCTTGATGAGCGAGTGGGCTACTATGGAGAGCAAATCGTCCTTCTTGCCCAGACATTGGGACTCAACACCTGCTGGGTAGGACTCTCGTACCGCAAGGTTCCAGAGGCTTACAATGTCGGCAAAGACGAAAAGCTCGTCTGCATGATTGCCCTTGGCTATGGAGAGACACAGGGTGTCCCTCACAAAATCAAAACCGTCGAGCAAGTCAGCAATGCCAGTGACATCACTCCATCATGGTTTAAGAAAGGCGTTGAAGCAGCATTGCTTGCTCCTACAGCCGTAAACCAACAGAAATTTTCGTTTGAACACGTTGGAGTGAAAAACAATCGCCATCAAATAAGAGCAAAGAAGGGTTTTTCCATGATTGGTTATACTAAGATGGATTTAGGGATTGCCAGATACCACTTTGAGATTGGTGCTGGAGAAGTCAACTTTGATTGGGTATGAATATAGAAGAGGTCAGAGAGTACACGTTGTCACTTCCAGGAGTGACCGAAGACCAGGCGTTTGGTGAAGACATCCTTAATTTCCGCTTGGAAGGAAAGATATTCGTCTGCCTATGGTTAGGCGGTGGCAGATATGATATGAAGGACGGAGTTTCAAGAATTGCTTTGAAACTGTCACCAGACAGGAATATCGAGCTTAGAGAACGATTCTCAGCCGTGACACCAGCCTATCATTGGAACAAGACGCACTGGAGCGATGTATATTACGAAGAAATGGACGAAGCAATAGTAAAGGGGGTGATTAAAGAGTCACACCAACTCATTGCATCGAAACTTCCAAAGGCAATTCGCTTAAAGTATTTGTCTGAATGTGATTGATTTAGATGTGGAAAATGAAAATTAAGAAACGTAAAATCAAGTACGCAACCATCTTCTTTCTCTGCTGGTTGGCCCTCCTGGTATTCCTCGTAGATGGAGTTTTGAAAATCCATACATTGGTTGACTATTTCGGCTCCTACGCATTGGTGGAGGTGTCACTGCTGTTATTGGTCATTCTGCCTACATGGGCTGTTTACAAATTCACTAAAGAAAAATAAAAAGAAACATATATCTATGAAGAAAGTAAAGATTACCATCCTCAAAACGATGCTGTATGAGGGCTTGGCTAAAGAATATGGTATCTGTGGGCTAAAAGCCTGTTCCATGATGAAAGAAAGCGATGTGTTTTACGCTGACTACGCTAAGCCGAAAGGCTTTTGTGACGAGGCGTGGAAAGCCCTCTACCAGTATGTGTTTGCCCTGGCACACGGTGCAGACAAAGGACTTTTCTATTATGGTGACTGGATCAAGGAACCTGGGGTGACCATCGTCAGTTGCAATGATGGTCTCCGACCAGTTATTATGAAGTTGGAGGCAACGGATGAGGACGCAAAGATAGAATATACTACTGTGGAAAGATGATAGGTATTGCTTTCCAAGCAAAGCGAACAAACATATTTACGCCAAAAATTGGATAAGGCAATTTGAGATATAAAACGACATAATTATGCTCTCTTACAATAAATAAAACAATTTTTACATATTATTATTGACTATAATGAGAAAAAATAAATACATGAAAAAAATCTGTTGCATATTTTTCTTTTCCCTTTTAACTTTTCCTGCAATTGGTCAGCAAAGAAATAGTAAGGGCCAAAAGATAATAAGCAAGATTGAAGCATATTCACAAAGGGGAGACAAACCTTATATTATCATTGACTTTAAATATAATTCAAACCTTGAGTTACAAGAAGTCGTTCAACAAGCACCTGCAAGCAAACAGACTGTATATTGGAAGAAACAAGGGAATGCCTTAACACAAAAGGTAGTATGGGACTATCAAACTATATACAAGCCCTCCAAGTACACCTACGCCCTCACTCCTGATGGATATATCCATACCAAAACCATAGATGATTTAGGCATAGATGGAAGTGTTCTAAGACACTTATATGAATACCACTATGATGCAAAAGGCACTAAGTTGTCCATGATTTATGAACGAACTTTTTTCAAGGAGCGGAATGGAAAATTTGTAGAGTTATCCGACCGTGATAAGACTTATTATGGTTGGGACTCCAATGATAATATGTTCAAATCAAATTTAGATTCATACCAATGGAAAAGAGGTCAAAAAGAAAGCAATTTGCCGATAGAATGGAATGCGTTTAAGTATTACGATGAACTTTTGAACGACACAAACCTTAATTTGGCCCTTATTGATGAAAGTTTAAGAGACATCAATGACTTCGTATTGTTGACGGAATGGGTCAGTTGTCACTCAAAACATTTAGTAGAAAAGAGATATTATACATTTAGTTATATTTATGACAACAAACGTGGTAACTCAGATAAAGACGAAAACAAAGGGAATATTATACGGATAGATGTTTACCAACATGGACACTTAGATAAGTTCTTCAAATTATACTATATGATGTAGCCATTATGTTCAAAAATAACCAATTTGAGATATAGGGCTGTATCTAAAAACTTTTGCCGAATAAACAATTGTTAACGCCGATTATTTTGATATCTCAAATATTTCATATACCTTTGCAACGCTTTTCGGGAGATTAGCATTAGCTCTTTGAGAATTTGACAGCATCAAGAGACAGCCTTTGAGCTGCCCCAACCGAGCAACATATTCGCCACGGTGGGAAAATGATGTGAATTAACATGGTTATTTATAGTTAATTAAAATAGAATATGAACATTCAAAATTACATTTCGGCTTTTAGTGGCGTAGAGACTTACAATGTTTCTATGCTGGATTTCATGTGGAAAAAACTCATGGCTTGCAAGGAGGCTTTTGAATATGGCCGTGAACCAAGCATCGACTATGCCTTGTTGAACAGTAAGCACATCAACGTCTTAGGTAAGGAACTTTCTTTTAACCAATACATTATAGCAGCATGAATAATATTGTATTAGGTCGTGAGGAGAAGTATGGAATCTCTCCACAAATTTGGACGTATGATATCCTGCGAACCATTGTAAATGGCATTCATCTTAATTTCTGCAACACTGCAGAGGGATTCCCTTTCGACTTCAACGGGCATACCTTTACCGAAAGCATACGTCTTTTTATGTGTGGCGAATGGTCAAACAACACTGAAGATCACCTTCGCATTCAAAACTCCATTCTGCAAGAGCGAAGCAGTTGGGCTTGTTATAGGTTCGTCACCGCATTGAATTGCAGAAAAATACGGAACGACTTCCCAGCTTTCCAGCTTCAGTGGATGTTGTTTGTGACGTGGCAGAAATGCATGTGTAACGCCGACTTCCGCCGTATGCTGTGCAGCGTTCCACAATGTGTTACACTGGTCCGGGACAAGACAGGAGACGATTACCAAAATGCCACTTTTTGGGGGTGTCTAAATGTAGAGCGATGTAACCGAGAAAAGAAACTTCGGGAAGACTTTATCCGCCGTCGTGAAGGGCAAGACCCGAAAGAATGGAGGCAAAAACTGAAGCGTGAACGTGAGCTGCTGAAAAATGTCGGCGAGTGGAGGGGGCAGAACAATATGGGTAAGATTCTTATGATTTGCCGTGATTGCCTTATAGGGGGTAACAAACCTCCTATCGACTACGACCTGCTGAATCGGTCGAATATCTACCTGCTTGGTGAACGATTAACTTTTTAAATATATTCAAACAGCAAATATGACAAACGATTATTGGATTTTCTACAAAAGGAAGAATTGCTATGATTTAGTCATTGACATCTATGACTGCGACTATATGGAACGTCCACGCGAAGAGCGATTCAGCGAGTTAAAGAACCTCTTGAAAAACGACATCATGGACATCAGACGAGTTCATATCCAAGGAGAAGACAATGGAGACTATCTTGAGATAAAGAAATCATTATGCGGCATAGAACGCATTGTACAGATTCATCACTTGATAGAAAAGACCTATGCATGGCTGACTCCTTGGCTCGACAAGAACCCGGTATTTGATAACGGCATATTGGCGTTGGACGAGACACTTGACAACAGTCATATACCTCACTATAAAGTAATGAGTCCCAAGAAACGTAACAAACAACAGAACAGACACGAGGAAGGAGAGCTCTATGTAAAGGCTGACGGTGAGGTGTACACCATTGTCTACAACACCGAGCGTCGAGTATGCGAATTGGTGTGGGAGGCTTTTCAGGGCGAAATCCCACAGGGCCATCGAGTGTGCCATATCGACGGCGACAAGCAAAACAACAGGTTGGACAATCTGAAATTAGTCGAAGAATAACGATAAGAGCCCTCCCCTTATAGCAAAGGGGGAACAGGCTGACGCTCTTGCAATGATAGCACAGCCATCAGCATAAAAAAGGATTCAAACAATAAAAACGCAAACGACATGCAATACGAACGAATTGTACTTAACGAGCCCCACGCCTCTGTCGAGGGGCTTTACGACGAACGACTGAGTTTCTGGAATATTGACGACCGTTTTATCAATGACATTGTGCTGAAGTGGACTGACTGGCACACCGATTATCTCTTTCATGGTTTTAGGGACGAGAATGTCAGAACCGTCAGGTTTCCGTATTCCAGGTTCATCGTGGATGCCGAGCGACTATGGAATGACCCATTGGAGCAGAGTGGTCAAGGCATCGTATATAAATGTTTTGGCGGTTACACCCGCCTTGTTCCCGAAGAAGCCGAAGCCCAGCTTCTTGACTTATGGCATTGGCACCAGCAACGCCTAAGTGGGCATCTCTGCGAGGGAGCCTTATTATTGGATTGCCATTCATTTCCCCACGAAATGAGCGATGTGGATATATGCATCGGTTTTAACGAAGACTGGTCTAAGGCCGACAAGACTACGATAGAATTGGCTGTCAACCTATTCGAGGACAGTGGCTATCGAGTAGGCATCAATGAGCCGTATAGCAACTCTGAGACGCCAGCGAGCCCGTTCCTGTATCAGTCGATGATGCTGGAGGTCAACAAGAAGGCTTATATGAAAGCAGGCACCCTACAGCTGAGTCGTGACAAAAGACATAAAAGGAGTGTGAATGAACTGATGGAGAAACTTTTAAGTCTGCTGTTGAAGCAGAGAAATATATAATAGTTATGAGTATAGTAGCAGAACCTTTCAAAGAAGTTAAGGGACTATTCCCTGAAGGCAAAATCATCCTTACCGACGGTCGCGTGCTCGACTGTTATCCGCTTGCGGAACAGAAACCTGAGAAGATAGAATCCGACTCTCTTGAGTTGGACCGAACGGGGCAATATCTCATCATTGGCAGACATAAGCCTACCCCTGTACCGAAACCCTCGGCGACTGTCGTGGAGCAAAGGCAACTCTTCGTCAGCAATGCCTTCTATCTGTTGGCACACAAAGAGCGCATCCTGAGCGACAGCCGTATGTTCCTTTGTCCCGTGGCCATTCAGAACGGCATTGCCTATACGGGCACATCGGGATTCCGCAAACCCACTTTAGGCGTATATCTTGAATGGTGGGGACTGGTAAAAGAAGCCATGCGCACAGACAAGAAAGGTTGTCGAAGCCTTGTCTATCAATTGGCAGGAAGTCCGCTGAGCGGGCGCAACTGTTGCAGTGCCGTGCGTGAGGACGGAAAGACTGAAACCGTAAGTCTGTCGTCGTTCGGCCGCCATTGGGGCCCGTTTATGCAACTCAACCAACGTTATACCGAGGCCAAACAACTCTATCAAGCCTACACGCTTCAGGAAGTGCTCGACATCTTGCATCAAGAAGACGACAACAGCAAGGCTGACTTCTCGGTCATGATTGACGTGCAGTTCATGAAACACGAGATTGAACGCCTCAACCAACGTATAGAGGCGATAAAAGAAGAATGCAACAGGTGGCACGACAAGTACGAAGACGCACTGACAAGGTACAATGAGGAGGAAATGCGTCAAGTGTATGCCGACTGCGAGGCTTTTGAAGCCAATGTCACCAAGAAAATTGACGCACTGAAAGCGCAAAAAAAAGAACTGAAGGCAAACTTGAAGCGTGGGCGCATAGACAACGTCTCATACCAGCGGCAACTGACACCGCTGAAAAAGCGTATCAGCGACTTGTTTTTCCAAATCAGTCGTTACACACATGAGAAAATACAAGACACTTTCCCTGACGAGAAAGACATCAACTTCAATATGATTGAGAAATATTTCGGTAAAAAAGGATAAGGGAAGAACATGTCACAAGAACAAGCTACATATTTGCCACTATGTGAACGCCGTGATATGGCTCGCATTGGATTCTTCGGAAAGGGAAGGATGTACGAAGCATATATCAGGACTGATGACGAATGCCAAGTTCCCCATTTCCATATAAGGAACATTTATACAGAGACGGACACCCCGATTCTGTTACAGTCGAACCATTATTGTCTCCATTCTCATAAGGACTGTAAGGTTTTATCTGATACGGAGCTACAGCAGTTGGCATGTTTTATGGCAGAACCATGCAGAAGTCCTCGTTTCGAAAACAATTACCAATATGCTACTGAGTTATGGAACCTGAACAATGAAAAAAGCTGTTTGGCAAATGGAGATATACCCGACTACGCTTATACAACTATATTCGATAAGTATATTCGATAAGCAAGTGAAATGACAAATCCCAAAACAGATTTGCATAGTAATGTTTACGTGATTATTGATCTTGTTTGAAAGTGATTAATTAAAACACATCTCGTTTTAAAGATAAATATAAAAATTTATTATTTTCCAGCCCAATATTTTGTTTATTCAAATAAATGTTGTATCTTTGCACAAAAAGCAATTAAATTTACTTAAGAATGAAAGAAGTTAATCGAATAAAAGTAGTATTGGCAGAGAAAAAACGTACTTCAAAATGGTTGGCAGAACAAATTGGCAAAAATCCTGCAACAGTGTCCAAATGGTGTACTAACACTATTCAACCTAGTATGGATACATTGTTGGATATTGCCAATGCTTTAGAAATGAATATTCAAGATCTTCTATTACCTACTAATCAAAAATAATATTAAATTATCTATAATATGAAATGTCCGAAGTGCGGATTCGACAGAATCCTTCCAATGTACAAAGTTTGTCCGAAGTGCAAACAACCATTGAATGTTTCCACCGCAGAAACATCAAAAAGTGATGAACCACAGCAGACTCCAGACACCAAGTTGTTTACGGGTATTTTCTGGTCTTATCCTAAAGCGATGAAAGACCCGGAAAAGTTTAAAGAATACGCCAAAAAGAATCCGAATGATAGTGCTCGTTTGATTAACAAGTGGAGAGAGCAAGGGAACGATGTCAGTATATTAGCCGATGCTCATCCTATGAATACTTCATCGCACGTTGCTATTCCAACTTCTTCACACCAACAAGAAAAGCCTTCACAAGCAACAACGCCTTCTGCAACCTCGACTCAAGCATCTGTTTCGACAAAAGGAAAAGCAGATGTGAATGTTTTGTCAGTTGGTAAGGATCATAAGAAACACTATGTTTCATGGACTATTGCTCCCGGTCAGATTGCCCGTAACATCCCAGCTCAAGAATTTATTGAGATGTCTGATGCGGACGGTGTATACGTACAGGAAGGCGTAACAGCTGTCTTGTTCATTGATGGCGTTCAAGCTGCCGAAATGGAAGGTGGCGTTTATACGTTTGCAACAGAAAAAGTACATAATAGTGCTCATAAAGAAAAAATTGAAGAAGATGCAGATATCCGTGCGAAAGAAGGACTTGTTCAGAAACTTGGCCGCATCGGCAGAAGCGTAGCTCATTTCTTCTATCATAGTCATGACGCGATTCGAGAGGAGCGGAAGAAAGACAAAGAACGAATGCGGGAACATATTCGCCGTATCACTTCAACTTCTGTAGTTTCTGTAGTACTTAAGCGAGATGGTGTTGTTAATTTCACCATGGGCATACGCCCCGTAGCCGCTGAAGATGGAAGCAACACCATGGAGTTTGCTCCTTTTAAAATTCGTACGCAATCGTTGACTGTTGATGTGGCAGTGGCTATGGAAGCTCGTATTTATGATTTCCATGAGTTCCGTACAACCTACCTGATGGATCGTAATTCGTATTCAGTAAACGACTTGAGGATTGCCCTCAATACGTTTATGCGAACAACTCTCCAGCGTTTAATGCAGAATTATAACGCAGATGGAGATTTGCTTCCTCAGGAGTTGATGGCATCCATTAGCTATGAGTTGATTGCACAAAGTAAGGATTTGCTTCACGGCATTGCAATTAGTAATGTCCTGGATATAACTACTCAGAACGAAGCATTTGAACGTTTTCGCGCTATTGAGGAGAAACTGTTTTGCACTGATAAGGAAATAGACTATCTGAGCCGAACCAATGAATTTAAGAATCGCCTGCAATCAGTCGAAAATCAACAGAGAATCACAGAAGCAAAGAATGAACTTGATCTTCGCAAAGAGCTTGATAAGATCAATAATGATCAACTTATCCATGAGGATGAGATGGAAGCCTTTGTTGAACTTCTTCAAAGCCAGAAACGCATTCGTGAAGCTCAGACCGAAAATGAAGAACTTGCTGCACTTCTGAAACTTAAAGGCAATCGGCTTATTAGTGAAGATGAATTAGACGCTCTTGAAACAAGCATTCGTGACAAAAAGTTCGATCGAGACCAAGTGTCTGCTGAGTTCCAGTTAAGAGCTGCTAATCGAACAGAAATGTCTCGTGTTCAACTTGATTTACAGTTACACAAGAGTAAACTTCTTGCAGAAGCAGAGTTGAATGACGTTCGGTTTGACGAACTACGTAAAGACCAAGCTCGTCAATTCCAACTTGAAGACGCAGAACAAGAACATGATTTGGCATCGGCACGTCGACAGGACGAATACCAAGATGTTCGTCGTGAGAAAGATGCAGATTTTTCAGACACTCGTCGCGAAAAAGATTTTGACTTCGAACAGCGTCAGAAGGATGCAGAATATGAACGTACACATAGAGCGGCAAAAGATGGTCTTGGTATAGAGAAGGAGCGAAGCCAGATCGAGATGGATATCTTACGCCAAAAAGCAGAGATTGCTCGTCAAAATATGCAATCAATGCAACAGCATGAGCAAGAAATGGCTGAGAAAAAGCACCAAGAGGAGATGGCTCGTATTGCAGCTCAGCAAAATATGACTGCAGAACAACTGATGGCTACTGGTATATCTGGCATGGACGCTGCAGCTCAAAAGGCATTTGCAGAATCCTTAGCTGCAGGTAAAGGTACTGAAAAAGAACGCGAGATGTATGAGCGTATGCTTCAGATGCAAGCAGAAAGCAGTTCTTCTAATCAGGCTCAGCAAGCTGCAATGATGAAGCAGATGATGGAAATGATGCAAGGAGCTATGCAGACCAATGCAACTATGGCAACTAACATGGCAGCAGGTCAAGCAGCCCAGCAGCAAGCAAGTCTTGATGCACTTCAGAATGTTGCAGGAGCACGTCTTGCTCAAACAGAAGCTATGAAGGATGAGTATCACAAGCAAATGGAACATGAGCAAAAGCGTACAGATACTGCTCAGGACAAGGCGCTTAACTACACCACCAAGATAACCCAAGAAGAAATAAAAGCAGCTGCAAAAACGGGGAAGGTGGAAAAAGAATCCAAAGAAAAAGCTCCTTACTATTTACCAGACTTTGGGGCAGATTACACTTTAAAGGAAATAGGAAACCTTATACTTAATGGCACTATTGATCCAGAAACAGAATTGGAAGTTAACGGAGAGTCACTAACAGTTGCAGAAGTTGACGAACTCCTTCCATTCTTGGAGAAAAAATATGGTGGTTCATAAAAAGAGATAATTATGTCAATGTTTATTCCATGCCAGAAATGTGGGCATCAATACGTCGAGGATTGGACCTGGTATGTCTGTGATACATGTGGATATCGTATCTGTATGAATTGCTTTGGCAGTCATTCTGGGCCTGGCAATGGTTATAACATGGGTGGTAGTAAATGTAGCCAGTGTCAAACAGGCTGGCTACATTTACAACATGGAATTCGTTCTGATGTTGATAATTCTCGTCCTACCAGCAAACTTGACGAGTATCTTTTGCGTGCCCGTGGTCAGAAACAAACACCAATAAGCCCTACAGAAGAAAAAGCATCAATAGGAGTCCTAGTTAATCACGATGAGTTTTCTCCGCACCGTTCTTCAAACAAAGTAGCTGATGGTATCATCTTGACTAATACCCGCCTAATTGCCAACAAATACAAGAATACCACGTCCCAAGATGTACTCGGTTTAATTCAAGAGTTTGCAGCTAAGTCTTTTGACATTCAAGGCTTTCAATGGGAATTAATCGACTTGGGAGCAAAGGACATGGATGGAGCATTAGAGCAAGATGCGTCGTGGATAGATTATGCCCAATTACTTTCAGACTATGCAGATGGAGTTGGCATGGAAAAATCTGCAAACACACCTCTATTTATAATTGGAGGTAGTGATGTCATTCCGATGCCTGACTTTTATGCTTCTATCGGACATGATATTAAAACCATTGAAGACTCCGATTTGCTATATTGTTTCCCTATAGATTACGCATGGAAGAGGGTATCAATAAAAGATGCCATTTTCAATGTCGCACGTCTTCCACTTGATTATGTTGGTAAAGGAACTCTTGATTCTACAATTGAGCAAGATCTGGGCGCATATTTCCAACGTGCACTTGATTCATTAGAATACGGAATCCCGTTTACCTATGCCATGATGACCTCTAATTCAGGGAAAACGGATAGAAATGACTGGACCTGGACATCCGCTGATGTAATGGCTAAGTTGCCACAACAGCAATTAGAGAATGATGGTGTACTCACTAAGGACAATATGTTTCTTTGTCCCACATTAGATGTGCTGGGTGAAGAATATCTCAGCAATGAAAATGTAGAGCAATACAAACATCATCTCGAAAAAACAGATATGCTCTTTATAAACTTGCATGGTTCACCTAACAAGAGCATGTCTGGTTATCTTGGAGCGGAGAATCAAACTGCATACTGGGGAATGACAACAGAACTTATGAAACTATTACAAGTTCCCATAATAAATGCATTCCCATGCTATGGTGCTCGATATGGCCAATATTATTTTGACAACAATGATGGTTCCGTATCTGATTATGAAGTGTATGACCGCGAAGATTCTATGCTCCTTACTGCTTTCTACGAAAGTAATGTTCTTCTATTTACAGGCTCATGCACTTGCAGCATGTGCAGCAATGTAATAGGAAGTGGCTCTGCAACAGATCATATCAACGAAAGTGTTAGTGCCGTTGACCTCTTGATGCCAGCGGGATATGCTGAAGCAATGTTAAAACTTTATGCTTGCTATCTTATTCAAGGAGAGCCAGCTGGTTATGCTCTTTTGCATGCTAAGATTGATTACCTGAATTATCGTGCTAAATACGAGAACAAGGATTTAGTGTTTCTTACACTTAACCAGTTCAATCTATTTGGATGTCCGACACTTTTCCTTTCCCCTCAGGATGTTACTCGTCAATTAAAGGAGTCGTTTAAGTCATTCTCAGTAGAACCTAAAGAACTTCCTGATGTGAACTATAAAACGGAGTTTGATAGATTTGAGCAGGGAATTGATGGCGTGCTCAATCGAGCAAGATTACTCGTAGATAATAATTTAAAGTTGTTAGATGAAAAGGTTCGCACTCTGCTTTATGACAAGCTTGGGCTTGATGAAGATAATCTTACTCGAATAGAATCCGTTGAGTATAATGGTCAGCAATCGTACAACTTGACATATTCAAAAAAGAATCAAATGTATCCTGAGTTCTATATTGTTCAGACGGATAAAAATGGTAATATTATAGAAGTATTAGAATCTAGGTAAATCATATATTTCAATGAAAGTAAAAATCATTAACAAAGGAATAGAAGGCGATTCTTTATGCTTTAAAGTCATGGACTCAAGTGGTAAAGAATACATAATTGGTGATTGTAAAATCAAGGATACTCTCGGCACATATGAAGGATATTTTGGCTCTTACGAGGGACATCCTGCCCATTTGAACATTTTATCAGAAGATAACATAGAATTATTAGTCAACAATGAAAATATGTCCTAAATGTAACAAAGAGTGGCCTGATGAGTTCATGGCTTGTCCATTAGATGGAACAGCCTTGATTACTAAACCACAGCAACCTGCAGGTTTTAGTCTAAATCTGGGTGATGCCAACGCCATCTCTGGTGGTGTCAACATGTCTGATAACCACTCAGTAAGTAATAACACAGTCAATACTACCACAAGTAATGTTGACTCACATAATGTTATTACGAATAACATCACACAGGTTGAGCGTGAAAAGACTGCTGAAGAATTGAAACATGAAAAAGAGCTTGCTTTCCGTGAAGAATGTCTCAAAGTATATAGCAATGGCATAATGACCTCCGAGGGAAAGCGCAAGTTGGATGACTTGCGATACCGATTAGGTCTAGACGAGAACACTGCCAATAAGATTCTGTCCGAGGTTACAAAACGGTCAGAGCGCAAGTCTTCCTCTTTGTCACCTGTTCATCAGATTACTTATTACAATATTAAGACTGCCATCATTGCAAACCGTCTTGATTTGGTTGATCGTTTGATGGCTCAACTGAAAGCAATGGTTCAACGCTATTCCGCAGAGGAGATACAGTTTACGTATTATATGCTCCAGGCTGTCCTTCATCCGAAGGAATGCACAGAAGAATATGAAAGCCATTATGAAGACAAATACTGGCAGACATTCTGGTCTTCCATAGCTTATCGCCGATTGGGTAACATAGAAAAGTCAGAACTTTTAGTTGCTGATGTCGGTGACAAATGGACGGATACAATTCCCCAAGAGAATGTCTTTGTACTTGCGACCGTAAATGCTCTCATAGACAAGGATATGGATACTGCAAAATCTCTTTTTGACAACATTGGCGGTGAACATTCACCATATCTTTCGAATCTTGCAACATGCTTGTATACATTAATATATGGGGACATGTTATCTCCTGAGGAATTGAAGCAAATGAAAAAAGACAGCGTATTCTATACAAAAAATCTATTTGCTGAAATTAACGAATATCACTCTGAGAAGAAACGTTTAGAGGCAGAAGCCGAAGCCAAACGTGTTGCAAAAGAGAAAAAGTTACAAGAAGAAACTGAACGATTAGCTAAGGAAAAGAAAAAGCAAGAAGAAGCAGAAGCCCTACGTGTTGCTGAAGAGAAGAATCGGAAGGCAGAAGCAGAACGTATTGCAGAAGAAAGCACTAAAAAAGCTTCTGCTGTAACGAAATTTGACACACAGTTAATGCTGCCTTATATCGACGAATTTGGATATTTGCGTAAACTTGACGCTTCAGGATTAGCCGAATTGAAATCTGTCTTATTAACCGTACCCAAAAACAACTATCAAGCGAAATTTCTTCTAGGACAACTCTATATACAGGAAAATACAAGCGCTTCAAATCTCAGGTTGGCATATGATGCAATAAAATCAGCCTCAGAGCATGGTATCTACGAAGCAGGAGCATTTATGGCTTACTTTTACCTCTATGGTAAAGTTGTCCCCCAGGACTTAGACGAGGCAGAACGTCGCATTAAAATTGATGACGATTTCAAAAAGAATCCAATTTTTGTGCAGATGATGGTTGATTTATATGTCCAAAAAGGCAATGCCATGTTGGCTGATGTATGGAAATCGAAATTAAAGAAGTTTAAATAAACAAATTATAATCAGATATAATTATGAAATTAGTATGTCCAGACTGCGGAAGACAGTATGAATCTGGCAAATTTTGCCTAGAGTGTGGAGGTAAACTTAAAGAAGTTACTCCGGAACTAGTGTGTCCGTCTTGTGGATACAAAGCAAAATCTGGTAAGTTTTGTCCAGAATGCGGGACTAAACTTACAGAACAAATAGCTACAGTGGAGGAAACATCAAATCCGAAATCAGTAGAACACACTTTTAATGAAAAAGATCCTCGTTTTGCTAAATATTACGACAAGAAAGGTTTCCCTCGTACTATTCCACAAGAAGAACGTAATGTGACAATAGAGGAACTAACGTTATTTGCCAATCAGGATATTGCAGAAGCAAAGATGCTTTTGGGATATATCCTCATGAGTAATGCCAAGAATGAGGATACTGCTTTCAAAGCATTCAATTTATTAAAAGAAGCCGAAGAAGCAGGAGATAAATTTGCCTACTATCTAATAGGATATTTTTATTATATGGGTGCAGAACCTCTACTTGAACAGGACCATAGCGAAGCAGAGAAGCGTATGCTAGAGTATTACAAAGAATATGAAAATGGTGACGCAGCACAACTACTTGCGGAGCTGTATGCATTTAGCACAGAGAAATGTGATTACAAGAAAGCTTTTGATTATGCAACTATAGCGGCTGAAGATGATGAATGTGGTGGCTACCTTGTTTTAGGATCATTATATTTAAATGGGTGGGGAATTGAAAAGGATGTCAACAAAGCACTTGAAAACTATAAAATGGCAGCTGCTCTCGGAGATGAAACGGCCATGAATCAAATCGGTATTATCTACATGGGCAATGAGGGAATTGATGAGAACCCAGAACAGTCATTCTATTGGTTCAATGAGGCATCTAAGAAGAATTCTGCTGTTGGTATGTATAACCTGGGCTATTGCTACAAGAATGGTTACGGGACAGAGACCGATATAGAGCAAGCTGCTGAATGGTTCAAAAAAGCTGCAGAACAGGGCTATGTAGATGCCATGTGCGATTTGGGCGAATATTACCAAGAAAACCTAGTTGATTTTAACAAGGCAAAAATGTGGTATCTTAAAGCTGCTGAATTAGGTAATGCTGAAGCACAAAACAAATTAGGAGTACTTTATGCCGATATAGAGAATGACTACAAAGAGGCAATCAAATGGTATAAGAAAGCCATGGAGCAGGATAATCCATGGGCATATCGAAATCTTGGAATTTGCTATCGCGAAGGAAATGGAGTTAAGAAAGACTTAAAGAAAGCGGAGGAACTATTTTCAAAAGCTTCAGAACTTGGCATTGAGGATGCAATTGACATAAAAGAAGACATGATTTCTTCTCAAGAAGACGAAGATATAAACATGGCAAATTCTCTTCTTGACGAAGGAAAACAGAAAGAAGCGGTCGCAATATATAAAGAACTTGCAAAAAAAGGTAATGCACGCGCTCAAGGCAATTATGGTAATTGTTTATTAAATGCATGGGGTGTAAAACAAAATCTAAAAGAAGGAATTGTCTGGCTTGAAAAATCCGCCAATCAAGATAATGAATGGGCGTGTTTGCGATTGGCAGAAGCATATCTTGGATGGGACTATAGGGGCAAAAGCCTCCAATATGATGCCGAAAAAGCAAAAGAATGCCTTAGTAAAGCTTTGTCATTGGGAGCTGATCCGGAAGAAGTTAATCATTTGGCATTGATGACAGTTCCTTCTGTTGAATTATCTAATATTCAAATTAATAAGAACGTAAAAGAAAAAAGTGTCTTAGGCTTTGAAGTAGTATTAAAAATGGTGGCAAGTAGAATGATAGGACGTAAACTGAACCTTTCTGCGTATTGTATTCCTAAAAATGGAGATACCAGTTGTTTAAAAACACCTGGAGGTAGGAAATATATGAATCCTGCTACAAAAGAAGTGACTAGGTCTCCACAAAATTGTCTCTATTCTGAAATCTGTAAGCCTCGCTTATCTTCAACAGTATGGGCTGATTATAAATTCTTTATTCCTTACGCTGACATATTAAACCATAAGGCCAAATGGGAAGAGACATTGGTCTTAATAGCGTGGGATCAAACTAATAAGAAACCTGAGTTGCTCGCGTGTGAAGAAATTCCATTTTCTATCTCATGCACTACACATACGTTCCGTTCCAATGAGTGGGATTTTACGTTACTTAGTCCGAAGTCAAAAAAAAGGTTGGTGACAGTTCCCAAGAAGACATTTTCTATAGTTACAACTACTCCCCCCAAAAAAAGAGAACAAAGTGAAATAGCCAAACTTCCCTTGAATGAAATTAAAAAAGCGGCAAATGCATCATATCCGAAAGAGTCATTGAAGTCTCTTGCTGTTGCAACACTGAAGATTGCAGAAGTAATTGAAGAGAGACTTCCAAATGCAGATGTGTCTTATATGGTTCATCCATCAGAGTTTGACTCCAGCGTCAATAAAGAAGCATTGCCTATTCATTTCCTTTTTAAGAAAGATGGAACTCCCGTTGTAGCAGTTGTAGCGGTTACGTCAAATGGATACAACGCTACTCATGTTATAGAAACTGCTGATGCATGTAAAAAAAATGGAATAGGATACGTGAGAGTGTTTGCTGACGGCTATTACGCTGATTGGATTCAAGGATGGAAATTGAAGTCTTTATCCAAGTCGCCTTGGTTTGTCAAGGAACCAGTATCTCAAGAAACTATTGATTTCTGCAAAGGTTGGTTGGTTGATAGAATAAGTGAATACTTATAATAAAAGCTTAAGGATACCTATGGTACCTGCGATGGGCCCAGCATGTAGAAAAGAATGTTCTTGCAGGTGAACTCTTCATGTACGGTCTCGTATCCCGAACGATCGGGATTTAATAATTCCTTGAGTTTCCCGGCACCTCATGTGCCTCTCACTTTGAGGTGCCGGGTTTTTCTTCAGATATGAGTGTTATTGATAAGTTATCTAGTCATGAAATATGGATATCTTTTCTCGATGAGAAGATGTCAACGAAGAATATGGATAAAGGACAAATTGAGGATTTGTCTTCCTTTATCCATAATAGGGAATATCTTGGAGTAATTGATATAATTAAAAATAAAGAAAATTTTCAGCCACCGGTAAAAAAGATGGTCAGTAAGCAATATAGTTCAAAAAAGAGAATTGTTTATTCTTTTTCTAGAGAAGAGAACTATGTACTAAAGCTATTAACATACCTATTGATAAGGCAATATGACTACATTTTTGCAAAGAATCTTTATTCTTTTCGTGCTAAACATGGAGTCAAGAAAGCAATTGATTATTTAAGAAGAGATCGTCATCTCTCTAATAAATATGTCTATAAAGTAGATATTCACGACTACTTTAATTCTGTAGACATAAATATCTTGCTGCCTAATCTGAAGGAGATTATGAAAGATGATATTGATGCTTATTCTTTTATTGAAAGATTATTAACAGATTCGCGAGCAGTGACGCCTAATGGCGATATCATATATGAAAAAAAAGGCATTATGGCTGGAGTTCCACTCTCCTCATTTCTGGCCAATGTCTATTTATGTCAGTTAGACTGGTATTTCTATAATAATGGGAATCGGTATGCACGTTATTCAGATGATATGATTGTTTTTGCAAATAGTGATTTAGAAAGGCAAAATTACGTTACATATATTCATTCCTACCTTGCGGATATGCATTTGTCTGTTAACTGTGAAAAAGAGTCTTTTTCAAATCCTCATGAGCAGTGGGACTTCCTTGGTGTATCATATCATGATGGGATATTTGACATTTCTCCTATCTCAGCCAAGAAGCTGAAGAAAAAGATGTGGCGCAAAAGCAGGGCATTACTAAGATGGAAGAACCGGAAACATATAGAAAATATTTATGCTGCAAAAGCTTTTGTTAAAGCATTTAATAAAAAATTGTATGATAACCCCATAACCTCTGAACTAACTTGGACACGATGGTTTTTCCCAATAATAAATACGACCGAAACAATTAGTATGCTTGACCATTATATGCAAGAATGCATAAGGTACATTGCGACAGAGAAAAGAACAAACAAAAGATACAGTTTTAAATATGATATGATAAAGGACTTAGGTTATAGAAGTCTTGTTCATGAATACTATATAGTAATGGAAGAAAATATTTATACTGAATCCTAATTCTATAAATAAAGAATCGGCTTAGTCATATTATAACTGTTTAAGATGAAGAAAATTGTAAGTACACAAGGGCTCACTTATGGCGAATTTCGCGAAAAATCTTTGAGTATCGCGATATCAGAGCGTATCAATAACCGCTTGGAGCATTCTTTTTTTCAAAATTATGGAGAAGCTGTTCATACATCATTCAACCTTTCATATAATGTAATTGCTGGCGAAATTACCCAAATAGTACTTGATTACACAATTGACAATCCGACTTCTATTAGACTTGAATGGTTTCGGGAACATTGCGATAATTTCTTTGCCCTGAATCATTTCATTGTCGATGCTCTTGACCAGAAAGATCCACATGTATATTATTTTGCCACCGATATGTTTGAAATGGCATCTCTAATTCATGCTCTTGATATTATGTCTGTTAGTTTAGAAAGCATAATGTGTGCTATTGATGCGAAATTAACCTCTAAAGATGCCATATATACCCCATCAGGTAGTACGATCATACAAATCCCTGATGTTCCTCGATATTAAATAAAAGAAGATACTTTGTGGATTGCACCTGGCGCTTTCAAAAACTGCTACCGACTTAGATATTTAGATATACCTTGTAGCATGATTAATCATCATGATCTTCTTAATACATACAACTATCCTTTAAAGTACAAGGTGTGGGAAACTCGTTATGATGGGACCCAAGAGACAGACAAGGATGAGGATGAACTTTTTGAAGATGAACATCATGTGCGTTATAGCAAAGACTGGAAGAAACTTCTTTATGTACCGAATTCCTTCTGCCCATCATGTTTTTACATAGCTGACGAAGTTGAGGAAATTGATAATTTAACATTTGTAGATACTATCTTGAACTAGCACTCCCCGGTTCTGTTGGGATCATTGGAAATTACTTGACATCAGTGTAAAACCATTCATGGCATAGGTTTCATGAAGATTGCAAGTTATAAGACAAGCTATCAGGCCATTTACATCAAGAAAAATAAAAGTTAAAAGAGCTATGATAAAAAGAATAGTAATGACAAAATCTGTGTTTGACAATTGGCAGGCTCCGTCAATGGAAGAAGCCATTAATGAAACCTCTTCACTACTAACCAAAGCTCTATGGGGCGATGGTCATCCTTTCAGAGAGATAATGCGTCAAAAAGTCAATGACGAAGACCTTGCGGAAAGACGTATTAAATTTTTTGTCGTGTTGGAGGAGGAATATACTAAGCATCCAAAGACAGGAAAACATGTGACAGCTTTCAATGTCAGTAGTATAATGTTGGAAGTTGCCATGAAAGATCTAATGCTCGATTACAACTTGGCAGGTCACCATCAAATGCAGACTAGATATATAAATGGAAAACTATGTGATTTTATCCATCAACAAGGTTTTAACATACCCTGTAAAGATCCTGATGAAATAGAATCGTTTTTAAACTTTCTTTCAAAAGACATTCCGTGCATTTGGGATTATTTTAATGTAATAAAGTTAGAAGAATACTGATTGAAAAAAATCTGACTTGTTTCTTGGATATGGAAAGTCCTATGCAAGTCTGTGAGAACATAGAGCAGCGTAAACGTCGCCATGCTTTCTACCTGCGTAACGGGTTTAGGGACACAAATGTCTATCGTACCTACGACGACATCACCATGACCATTATGATGATGGGCGAAGGTACGTTCACCATGAAGGATTGGGATGACATCACCCACGAACTGCAACAGTTCTGGTGGCCTGATGACATCAAAGAAGAGTAGTGTGGCTCTTAGCCAGACTGCTATCTGTCACGTCTAAAGTCATTCCGGCTATCACCTCTCCACCATGCGCCAAGCACGAGGAAGATGATGCGGAAGACTATGACGATGATGATAATGCTTCCAATATCACTCATAAATCATACATTTAGTTATCAAAACACATTCACTATAGGGATGTTCTGAGCCATTGCCTTACGGATGGTGTAGAATGTTCCTCCTTTCTCACGGCCATCATAATAGCCTATGAGCAGTGAGGAATTGTTCACCATGAACTCATCCCTGTCCAGGAAACACCTTGGATAATATCTCTCACTGAGCACAATCACCTCATCAGCCACCTCCAGCAACCTGTCATATCGTTTTCGGTCATAGAAGCCGAAACGAGCGGCTTGTCCCTTGAAGGGGACAGCAGCTGTCAATATGATGTCTGGATAGATCTGCTTCAATGACACTACCACCTCAGCCGCCATCATGTCAAATCCAATGGCAAAGCCGGATATGAAGTTTCGGATGCCATTCCCATAAGCATCAAGAACAGCTCTTGTCAACCTCTTCTTGACGTGCTCTCTCAATGAAGCATCGACGAAGCGATGCCCCGTAAAGGCGGCTGTTGCCGCCCGGCTAAATTTTCTCTGTTCCATATAATCATCAATAAGTTGGTACATATCTATATGAAGTCTTTCCGAGGAAGATGCCATTGGTCACATGTGCTCCGACTCTCTCCAACTGCGCTGTATAGGCACAGAAAGATGTTCCTGTAGTAACCACATCATCCCATACACACACTATCTTGTTGCGAAAGAAACTTGCATCAACCTCAATGGTGTTGCTTTCTTCAAGTCGCTTGGCTCTGACCTCTTTCTTCATCTTGGTTCCATGAACGGCAGACCGCTCTCCAGACACCTTGACATGAGAAAAGCCATCGATGGCACCCGACAACTTACATACAAGTGCGGAAAATGCCTTGTTCCGTTCCTCGTTACGCTCTTGGCTGCTGGCAGGGACGCATGAGAAAACCACCTTTCCAATCTTGCGCCCGAACTTCCTTACAAGTTCCTTTGCCACGAACTGAGCCACTTGCGGCTGGTTGCATCCGTCCTTGAAATCAAAGATGGTCTGCCTGTCGAACAAAGCATCTATGCCCACATTCTTGATGCGAGTTGGATAGTAACGGAGGAAACTACTGAGTTCCTTGTCCTCTTGACCCTTGATGAAAACCTTGACCATGCTCATTGCCGTTTCTTTTTTTATTTCCCTTTCATTAAATCCTTTCGGACTGTGACCAGGGAAGATTTTTTCTGCACCCAGAAGTGCGGGAGCGGCAATAAGTCAAGTCTGCCGTGAAGAATACTCTTTTCAGCGAAAAGGAAGATTGTTCACGAAGCACGACTTGCTATTTGACGCGGACGTGGTAACTTCGCAGAAAAAACTTTCCGCTGTCACTTGTCCGACATGGAGATAGGTGAAAACCATCTGATGAACTTCGGTTCATGTATAGTACAAGGGTATTGACCCGTCAAGGAGATTAAAAGTAGTCGTTTCGCCCTTCAGATCCGTGAACCCGAAGGACGAAGCCGCCAGAGAAGGCATCATGCCTTTCTTCCTATCCGTTTGTTGAACTCATTGGCATAGAACACTCCCAAAAGGTATTGCTCCAGATGCTCCAAAGGCAGAAAGTCAGTGCATCTCGTCCCGAACTCTCCAGGAGACGGAACTACATAGACAGCATACCTTGCCCCACAACGGGCATCGGCAGCACGGAGGATGGCTTTAGGGTTCATCTGAGTGACCCATTGCTCAATCATGGTTTTTCTCTGCTTGTTGGTCATATCGCTCAATATTTAGTTAGATACCATTCATTGATATTCCAGACCTCGATGTCATAGTTGGTCTCATAGCCTTGCGTCTGGTAGGCAAACTCCAGCTCCTTGCGTAACCTGCGCCTTACCTCGGCTTCCAACACACGCTTAGATGTCTTTTCAATCTCTTCCTCGCTGAAGAACTCGTCAAGTTCTATGCGGTGGTTCTTCACGATGGCATTCACGGCAGCCCATTTGCTGGTGAACACTCCTGCACAATCCCGATGGCTTGTGCTGTGCCATGCGTCAGTTTCGTAAACAACAAAAATCTGTTTCATGATGCTCTTAGATTATAGGGAATAGGCAGCGGAGTTGCCACCTATCCCCAAAGTCAGTTAATTTCCTATCTCTGAAATGATGAAGTCAATATGACCTGCAAAGATTTCGTCAACATCAATCTCATGCTCGTTGCCTCGGTCGTTCTTCTCATCGCCAATGATGGTGAAATATCCGTCTTTGTCAACTCTGACCGATAGGATGACCACATCGCAAGGCTCGTCATAGTCATAAGCTGCTACGATGGGACATTCACCCTCGAAGTGCCATTCATAGCCATCATCCACTTTTTCGCCACGAAGTCTGAGCTTTGCGGCAAGTTCCTCCTGCTCACGGTGCTTGACCTCCTGCACACTGTCATAGATGGAAAAGTCTTTGAGTTTCCCTTGATGGACAAAGTGCAACTCTTCGCCGTCCGAATGACAAATGCCGTATTCATGGAACTGCACCGGCACGAAGTCGATGGGTGCTGCCATCCAAGAAATGTTGTTGAGTGAATAGTCATGCTCTGCCAAGAACTGCTCGATGTCCTCTTCAATCATGTGGTCGGGAACGTTCAAAACCTCGATGCGCACATTTGCGCTGTCCATTACGATAATCTTCATAATCTGATGCGTTTATAGGGTTATACATTAGTCTTTGTCATAGAGCCGTGAGAGAAACGCTTGCAGTTCTGCGTCCTCAATCTCTGCAAGGGTGCAAGGCTTGAAATCCTTGTCCTGCTCAATCCTCAATGTGCCAAGTCCGTACTCGCTTGCGTCATAGGTGATACTTGCCATTTCGGTAGCGGATTGGTAGCCGTACTCGGTTTCTTGCAGACCTGCCACAATACCATAGAGTGTGAAGTCATTGCCTTCCTGCTGTCCTTCCATGATGTACCAGCGGATATTGCCAAGGTAAAACACTGCGATGCAAAGTGCATCCTTCTTCTTCGCGTCCTGAGAATACAGGGGATAACTGCTCAGTGCCTCGGTCAGCTCTGGCGTTATCAGTCGGTTGTTGAAATTTGTTGTTGCCATACTCTTGATTTTTTATTTTCCCTTTCTTTCAAGCCTTTCAGCCTGTGATTGGGAATTTTTCTGCTTTTCAAGGTGATAGCAAGACAATAAGGCAAGAAAAGTTTCAAGAATACTCTTTTCAGCGAAAAGGAAGATTGTTGAAAGCGAAGCCCTGCTATTCTTGACGGTTTGAATGGCGAAACTACCTTTGCAGAAGAATTCCTTTTCACGGGCTATGAAGGATATGACAGAAAATGTCATGTATAACAATTATAAAGGTGGGGCGGGCTTGTCCAAACAAGCATCCTCAGCCAGTATGTCAATAAGAGGAGTCTCCATCACAGCCGAAAAGACAGAACGTATCTGGCAACGTGTTTAGTTTTGCCAAATACCTTCTAGCAAGGCTTGATAGAGTCTCCTTGACATACCTTTGGCAGAGTGAGGAAACTCATATGATCAACTCGCTTGACCACAAGAGTTTTCCCTCTATGACAAACTGAGAATGCTGTTTAGACAATGGCGTGGGCGTAGGTTAAAATGAATGACCAACTCGTCAGATTAGAAGAATACCATCCGTCAGATTATAAGAATCATTGCCGTCAGATTACAATAAGTATGGTTGGGAATGAAGCCAAAGTCCAGCCAGGGCAATCTTCCCGACGAAGTGGTGGACTGTCAACAAGAACAGCGTCAGTGAGGTTTCGCCCTGCGATCTCACCGACCCTGTTTGAAGATGACCGGCGACCTTTTCGTGATGGCCTCTCCCTATAACTGTGTCTTTTCTTTCAATCATGCTCTGCTGACTGAAAATAAAGACTCTGTTAATGGGACTGGGCTTGGCTTCATGGTGTGGGGCGTAGCATTAAAAACACTATAGAGTGAGACACAAAGCATTGGAAGATCATTTTGCTTTGCTGTTATAACAGGTCAAGATGAAAAGTGAAATGGAATAAGAAAGGCAAACTACAAGACGGATGGACTCGCTTCAGATGCTGAGCATGTGCGCTATGCGATCATCCTTGGCAGCTGAAGCAAGTTGTTCCGTGTTTGCCTATCCTGAAGTAGGTGTACTTTATCAGTGCGGCATCGCTTCACCGATAAAGTACACTTTCTGAAGGATAATGGAATGAAGGTACAACAAGAAAACGTCCTGCCGTTTACAGCAGGACGCGCAGGGTTCAGCAAAGGACAATGGTAGCCCAATCAATGGGCTTCCCTTCCTTCTTCATCTTTTCCATCATAGCCTTTATCTGCTCACGTTTGATGTCTTTTGGCTGTTCCATAAAAAGAAAAATTGTGGGCAGATGGTTCTTGCTCTGGCAAGCGACCAGAGGTCGAGCGGGTCTGCCCGTTACCTTTTACTTAGTCTGAAAGTACACTCTGCCTTTCCTGCGAAGTTGCAGCACAAGGTGAAGCCCCTTGTTCAAGTCTGCCAGCTTCTGGAGTTTCTGCCGGGTGTCCTCCGTGTTCTCCACCAGAGATGCATAAATCAGATTTCCGACTTGTCTTCCCTCGTTGATGTCAAAAGCCCTGAAGCCTTTGCATCCATCGTACTTTGCATAGATGATATGCCAATCCATAGTCAATGAATGTTTTTAGTCCACAAACTCAAATTCATCCCGATAGCAGGTTATCTCCGCTCCGCTGCCCACTACGATGCAGTTGTACTGATAGCCATGATAGCCCCCCTCGATGCTGTTCAAATCAACTTGAATGTCCCAATATCCCCGATAGGGAACGAAAAGCCTTGCGTATCTCATTGCGTCCTCCTTTCTTCGTTAGAATGGCATATCCTTCTCGTCAGGTGCTGGAGCGTCTTGCGGTGGCTGTGGTGTGTGCTTCGCCTTAGCCCCTTTCTTGGCAGCCTTCTTCGGGTTGTCGTTCTGCTCGTCCTTCTTCCCTGCGTTGACGAAAGCGATGCTGTCCGCATTGATGGAGATTTGGGTGTGGCTCTCGCCTTGGCGGTCTGTCCACTGCGATGTTGAGATAGTTCCCTCCACGAGAATGAGCCTGCCCTTGGTGAGGTATTCAGCCAAACGGACATGGTTCTCACGGCTGCTGCGTACTCTTACCCATGTAGTGATGTTCTGACCCTTGGAATAATCATCGACGGCAATATCCACTGCCATGAATGTTCCGTGTGTTCCTGTGATGAGCTGGCAATCCTTGCCGATGCGTCCGATAGTGTGAGTGTAAATCATAATCTTGAAATTGTTTGATGGTGAATAATCTTTGAGTTTTCTTTTCCCTTTCGTTGGGATTCTTTCCTCGTAAGAGGAAGAAGAAGGCTCACTTGGCCTTCTTCTTGGAAGTCTTTTTCTCCACCTTCGGAGCTTCCTCCTTGTCGGGAGTCTCATAGAACTTGGTGGCTACCAGCACGACGCGGTTGTGCTTGACACCATCCTGGTCGCTCCATTCCTCAGGCTTGAAGTAGCCTTCCACGGTGAGCATTGCACCCTTGGTGAGCTTGTCGAATGATTCGGCGTTCTCGTTCTTGCGCCATGCTTCCACGTTGACGAAAGCCGATACGCGGTTGTTTTCCTCGCCGTTCTTCTCGTTACGACCGATAGCCAGTGAGAAACGTGCTACTGAAGCGGTTGTGAACTGACGGATTTCTGCATCCTTACCTACGAAACCTGTTACTGCGAAATTGTTCTCGATCTTTTTCATTGTTTTGAATTTTTAGAAGTGAAACATTTATTTTTTACGTTGCTTTAAGAGTTGGCAAGGGAAGTATGGGAATGCAAGGAATTACCGAATTATTTCACCCTTGGGCCATGAAAAGTTTTTATTGGCTGGCACAGACGGCAAAAAGTTTTTGAAAAAATTCAGGGAATAAGGCACCTGGTACTTGCAGACTACGGCTTGCACTAACTTTGCGACGGAAAAAGTAATTGTACTCGCTTCGCCCGGAAAAGTCATCAATGAGGAAGTCGGAATAAGAACAATTCAGTAACAACAGATACGAAAAGGAGGATGCCCGACAGTTCAACGCTCAGACTGGGCACGTTATGGCCATCTGACGGAGAAGGACATGCGAAGTCGCAAAGTATCATTCCGCTATCAGAAAGAAGCATGTGGAACGAAGAATGCCCATCGACAAGCAAAGAGACTATGCAGTGGATAGCTAAGATTAAAGAATGGAAAAAGCGATTTGGAATGTTCGTCGATAAGCTGTCCTGTTAGGCAGCAGCATGAGATTCGACAAAGAAAGGGGATAAAAGAGAAAAAGCAAGAAGAAGGTCAAGTGAGCCTTTCCTATCTCTGTCTTTCAAGAAAAAACATCAAATTTTCCAATTATAAGTTGGATTCAGACGTTTTTCTTGAAAAACGTCGCATAATATGCGTTATTTAGTCCATTTGTTTGGCTATTCGACATTAATTTACTATCTTTGCCGCAGAATTTGCGACGTTGTAAATGGTATTTTGTCGCACAAAGTAGGAATCGTTATGTATATACACGAAAGAGACAATTGGACGGACTTCCGTTGGGATGCTTCTGAGGTGTCACTCCTTCAGGAGAAAGTATTCCGTAAGCAGGGGTTGCTTTACGGGAGGTTGAGTTCGTTGGGCTTTGATAGCAAACTGCGTGCTATGGCAGAGAACCTGACATACGATGTAGTATATTCTTCGGAGATAGAGGGCATACGACTGAATGTTGATCAGGTTCGTTCTTCCATTGCCCGGAAACTTGGGATAGAGAACGTGAAATACACTGCACCTTCGCACTATGTTGACTCCGTTGTAGGTGTAATGCTTGATGCAGTTCAGCACTATGACCTGCCTCTCAGTAAAGAGAAACTGTGTGCTTGGCAAGCTGCATTTTTCCCTTCAGGCTATAGTGAAGGGAGTCAGATAGAAATTGGTCAGTACCGCACAAACGAGGAGCATATTGTCAGCGGAATGTTTGGGCGCGAGAAAATCCATTATATTGCTCCATCTCCAGACCGTGTTGAAGCGGAGATGAAAAAGTTCCTCACATGGTTTGATGGCGAGGAGCCAGTGAGTAGCGTCATTCGTTCCGCCATTGCCCATTTCTGGTTTGTGAGCATTCATCCCTTCGAGGATGGAAATGGCCGGTTGGCCCGCATCCTTTCAGACATGCTTCTGGCTCGTGGAGAGAAAAGTGATTTCCGTTTCTATAATGTCTCATCACAGATTAACAAGGACAAGAATCACTACTATGACATTCTGGAGCGGTTGCAGCATGGCGATGGCAATATAACGGAGTGGTTGGTGTGGTATATGCAGAAATTGGTTGATGCACTTGACGAGGCAGACACCATCGTCACCACAATCCTGAATAAGAGCTTCTTTTGGCAGAAGGCATCGGCAGTACCAATGACCGAACGTCAGACCCAGATGCTCAATCTCTTTCTTGACGGCTATGAAGCAAAGATAACGTCAAAGACTTGGGCAACATTGGCAAAGTGCTCGAAGGACACTGCCATACGTGACATCCAGGATCTTGTTGACAAGAACATTCTGATAGAAGACATTCCCGGAGCCAAGCGCCCAAGTTATTCTATTGTCTATGATTCAGAGGACTTGACACTGTTCTTCACTGATATAAACATCACCGAAGAAAATGGCATTCCATATCTCAATGCTTTATATAAAGGTAAGAAAACTATCTGCGAAAGAGTCCTGAAACTTGATGCAGAGCGATACCAGAAAGGAGATTTGCCATTAGCCAATCTACTCAGTAAATACTGCTCGTATATCGCGGCAAGCAATAGAGACTTATAATTCCTTTTGTACAAAACACACAATCAGATAGAAGTGTTGTAGTTTTGTACGGTTATATAAAATCGGCAACAAAACACATTTGCTGCCGATTTTATATTTGTGCTAAGTAGTTTCTACTGTTTGATATAAGCATTATTCAGTCAAAAAGAAAGAGAGTCTAAATTCCAGAAGCGGAAAATGGACTCCTCTAACTCTAAATGATGAAAACCTCGTCCTTATAAACAGGAACTTCTTTACCATTCGTCAACTGAACGAGCCATTCATTGCCATAGTCATCAACGATGATACCGTTACGATGACCTTTCCTCGGAAACAGGAGTTCGCAAAATGCTCCAATCAAATCAGTGCTGTTATCTTCGCCTGCGTACATAGTTCTTGATTGTTGAACGATGGTTATCCATCGATAACGACCGATAACGACCGTTGTCCATCGATAACGATGGAAACCACCGTAGGTTAATTATTCAAACGTAAACTGACGGATGTAGAAGTATGTATCATCATCGTCATACTCATACTCATTGATGAAGTTCATCATTTCCTCGTCTGTTCGTTCACCTTGCTCGATGTTCATCTTCTCACACCAATCATTGATAGCATCTTTGAGGGTGGTGTAGATGTCGTCACAAGCATCCTCGAATGGTTCTCCGCAGGAACTGACTGCAACCTCTTCGGGGAAGAAGTCACCTTCATCATGCGCATAATAAACCTCACAGCCACATTCACAGACTCTGTATGAGATAGAGAGTTCATCCCACAGCAGATGGTTAATCTCCTCGAATAACTCATTGCAAGCATCCCATGCCGTTTCCGTTTCAAAGGATAGCAGATAGTAGTCATTGGCAGGGTCTTCCTCATACTCTGCCCAATAGATGTGACCACGAACACTGATTTGCTTTGTCTCGTAGTCGATGCCGTAGTGCTCTGCCAACTGGTAAAGCCAGATGTTCTTACTGTTCACCTCCATCTTTTGGAGTGTGCTCCACAGGTCGTTCACTGCCTTGCGTGTGCCTGTCACCTTGTAGGTGGTTGTTGCTTGATTTGCCATAATCTCGATGTTTTTTATTTCCCTACTGTAGATTTCTCTACTTTCGGGAGTGATTAGAAATTATGTTGCTTCACAAGGTGTTGTGACCATCTGCACAAGGTTATGGCTCCAAATACAACCCGAATGGTGTGGAGATTTTGAGTCATACCATTGGTTTACCTTGGGTAGATATGGGAACAACAGTTACCTTTGCAACCTAATTTCATCGACTCACGAAAGCAGAAACGGCAGACGTTATCATACTTTTCTTTTCGTTGAGGACTAGTTTATCAGTCAAAGGAAAAGGTGAACGAGAGGGTAGGGAGCAATGGTGATTGCTACTTCCTCAGTGAAAAGAGAAATACTGATCCAGGAAGCTCATGCCGGACAAGTTTAGGTTTACGTTTACCCATGTATATATACATGAACTTATAAACTGAAAATGGTAAACTCAATCATCATGTTCAGGGTTTACTTTACCTTATTATATATATAAGAACATCTAAACTTAAACCTAAACTTACACCGCAAGAATCCGTCTGTTTTTCTTTTAATTGAAACAAATAATGGCAAGATGAGATGTCAATTCGTCTAAATATGTTAAAAAGCAAACACATTCTGCAAGAAAAACGTGCAGAATGAACGTAAAGTCAGACGAAATCATTAACTTTGAAACAAAGTTTGCAGAATGTGCTTTTCGGGGATTATTTCCCTTACTGAGTATGTGATGCAACTACAGTGAAAATGGTCTGGCAAAATGTTGACCAGATTGTTGACCAAATTGAGTAATAACCCTAAAAGTTAAAGATTGGATGAAGACTGATTTTATTACGTAATTGAATATTCTTGCAAAAAGAACGAATATCTTGCAGAAAAATGAATATTCTTGCGAAATATTACGAAACATCAACGTGCAGAACGTGCAGAATGCACGAAAATTGCAGCCCAAATGTTGACCAGTCCAAACGTAAATCATTGAAAAATCAGCATATTAGCCTCAAAATTAGCCGCCGCCCAGGCAGCCGTCGAAGAGTGATATTTAATCTATTGAAAACAAATAATTAATTATGAGAGGTTAAAGTGTTGCTTCAATACTTTAACCTCTCGTTTTTTCTATAATAAGCCTATTAAAAATAGCCGCTATTCTTGGAAGCCCTAATAGACTGTCAACTACAAAGAAGGATGTTAAACATGAAACAGTTAAGAGACATAT